>Ga0307414_10000282_pt1 | contig 29952 bp, 27 predicted proteins | sample DK1Ometagenome_FD_203804 | JGI IMG/M metagenome (GOLD analysis project Ga0307414, IMG submission 203804) | Maize rhizosphere microbial communities from greenhouse at UC Davis, California, United States - DK15-O-3 | ecosystem: Host-associated > Plants > Roots > Rhizosphere > Soil | place: USA... | reverse complement strand
GTTCCTTATTCTTCGCCGTCGCGGTCACGGCCGCGGCCGCCACGACGTTCCTGCTTGCGCATCATCACCGACGGACCCTTTTCGAGTTCATCGACCTTGATGGTGAGCCAGCGGATGATATCTTCGATGATCGCAGCCTGACGCTCGATCTCTGCGATCGCTTCGCCCGACACTTCGGCCGACAGCATCACATAATGACCCTTGCGGTTCTTCTGGATCTTGTAGGCGAGCTGCTTGAGGCCCCAGGTTTCGGTCTTGTGAACCTGGCCCTTATACTCGCCGATAACGTTGGTGACGGTTTCCGCCAGCGCGTCGACCTGAGCCTGGCTCAGGTCCTGACGCGCAATAAAAACATGCTCGTAGAACGGCATGGTGCGCTTCCTCAATTTGGCCGATCGCTGGTGCCGCGCCAATCGCGTCACCCCTCCGGCTGTCGTCGTTGCTGTGCGAATGGGTGCAAAGCAAATGGGGCGACGGCAAAAGAGCCTCGCCCCAATGCGGGCGCCTATACAGATTCGCGTGGAATAATCAAGCGCCGACGGCCAGCTTTTCCAGCAATTCCCGGCCGAACTCGGTCAGCGTATCGTCGCGTGCGCCGAGGATGAGGATGCGGTCGCCGGGTTTCGCTTCCTCCAGCATCGCCGCACCGCACGCCGCACGCGTCGTCAGGTGCATGGCATCGCCGCCGCCGCCGACAATATCGGCGGCCAGCGCCTCGCTGCCGATGCTGCGGTCGACGGTGCCGCCGAAATAGACGGGGTCGCAGACGAACAGCCTGTCGCCGTCGCGCATCCCGCCCGCAAAGCTCGCCGCCAGCTCCTTGCCCATCTGGCGCAGCGGGCCATAGCCGTGCGGCTGAAAGAACAGCAAAGCGCGGCCAGGGAGTTCGGCGACGGCGGCGAGGGTCGCGGCCACTTTATCCGGATTATGCGCGAAATCGTCGATGACGGTGACGCCGTTTGCCTGGCCCAGCACCTCATAGCGGCGGGCGAGGCCGGTGAATTCGGCGAGCGCCGCGATCGATTGCCCGACCGATATATTGACCGCGCGCGCTGCGGCGATCGCGGCGAGGGCATTGGCGGCATTGTGGCGCCCGGGCATGCGCAGGCGCACGTCGTGGCGATCTCCCGCGAAGCTGACGGTGAAGCGGCAGCCGTCCGGCAGCGCCTCGAAATCGCCGCCGCGGATCGCCGCCGCATCCGAAAAGCCGAAGCGCATGACATTGTCGCCCGCCAGCAACGGCGCCGATTCCGCATCGTCGGCGTTGATCACCGCGATCCGCGCCTTCGCGGCGAAATCGCCGAACAGCTGGTGCAGCTCCTCAAGGCTCTTGTGGTCGAGGCTGATGTTCGTGACCACCGCGACGTCGGGCTGATAAAGCGCGATCGAACCGTCGCTTTCGTCGACTTCGCTCACGTAAGAGGCGGCATCGCCGACCAGTGCGCTCGCGAAGGGCATGTCATCGCCTGCGAAATTGCGCATCACTGCGCCGTTCATCACCGTCGGCTTGCGGCCCGCGCTTTCGAGGATCCAGCCGATCATCCCGGTGACGGTCGACTTGCCGCTCGTCCCGCCGACGCCGATGGCCTTGTCGGCGGCGTTGAATAGTGCGGCGTTAAGGTCGGCGCGGGTCATGCGCGGCAGGCCGAGCGCGTTTGCGGCGGAGATATCAGGCACGCTATCTTCGACCGCAGCCGAGGCGACGATGATTTGTCCGGCTTTCGGGCCACTGCCGTCCTGCGGGAATAATGTGATCCCCTGATCGGCAAGCCATTGAAATTTCTCGGACGATCGGCCCTGATCGCGGCTGCGATCCGATCCGGAAACCTTGGCTCCGCGCGCCGCGACGATCATCGCCAGCGGCAACATGCCCGAACCGCCGATGCCGCAAAAGAAATAGGATTTGTTTTCGGTCATGGCCCGGCGTTATGGCCTCGACGAGGGGTTTGCAACCAGCACCCGCCGCAGGCGCTATTCCGACAGGCATCTCGACTTCGCTCGATGTGAACGGATATGGGGGACTCATGCGTATCGGAATCGTTGCCCCCAGCACCCCCATTCTTCCCGATGACGCCGAGGCCGTGCGCGCGCTCGCTAGCCTCGGCTATCCGGGGGTCGAACTGGAATTTGACCCGCAATGCTTCGCCGTCCACGGCCATTTCGCGGGCGAGGACGGGCACCGTTTCGCAGCGCTGGTTGAGATGGCGAACCGCCCCGACATCGACGCAGTCTGGTTCGCGCGCGGCGGCTATGGCGCCTGCCGGATCGCCGAGGACGCCGTCGCGGCGATGACCCCGGTGGCGCGGCATAAAGCCTTTCTCGGCTATTCGGATCAGGGCAATCTGCTCGGCGCACTGTACCGCGATGGCTTCGACCATGTCGCCCATGGCCCGATGGTTGCCGATATCCGCCGCGAGGGAGGCGACGCAGCGGTGCTGCGTGCGCTCGACTGGCTTGTGGCGCGCGATCCTGCCGCGTGCGAGCCGGGGTTGCAGCATGGAGCGCGTCACGCGGCGTTCAATCTGATGACGCTGTCGATGCTGCTCGGCACCCCTCTCGAACCCGACCTGTCGGGTCATGTGCTGCTGGTCGAGGAGGTCAGCGAATATCTTTACGCCTTCGACCGCGCCTTTTTCCATGTCGCAAGCTATCTGGCGCCGCGCGGGGTTGCCGGCCTGCGGCTTGGCCGGGTCAGCGACGTGCCTGAAAACGACCGGCCTTTTGGCGCGGAGGCCGAAGAAATCGCGCAGGACTGGTGCGCACGCACCGGCATCCCTTGGCTCGGCCGCGCCGACATCGGCCATGATGCGGGCAACAAGGTCGTCCCCTTCGGCTTGCATCGCGCCGGGTGACGCAATAGGCGCCTATCCGTCGCCCCCGCGAAGGCGGGGGCCGCCGTCGGTGCTACTCTGACGGCGATATATTAAACTCCAGCGGCCCCCGCCTTCGCGGGGGCGACGATATAAGGGCAGGGTCATGCGCGCATTTATTTTTCCGGGTCAGGGCAGTCAGGCGGTCGGCATGGGCAAGGCGCTCGCCGACGCATCGCCGGTTGCGCGCGAGGTCTTTCAGGAAGTCGACGACGCGCTGGGGCAAAAGCTGTTCCAGCTGATGAGTGAAGGCCCCGAGGATCAGCTGACCCTCACCGAAAATGCCCAGCCCGCGATCATGGCCAACGCCATCGCGACGCTGCGCGTGCTCGAAAAGGAAGGCGGCGTGACGCTCGCCGCCAAGGCCGATTATGTCGCGGGCCACAGCCTCGGCGAATATAGCGCGCTCTGCGCCGCAGGCGCCTTCGATCTTGCGACCACCGCACGGCTTTTGAAGACGCGCGGGCAGGCGATGCAGGCCGCGGTGCCGGTCGGCATCGGCGCGATGGCGGCGCTGCTCGGCGCCGATATCGAAACTGCGCAAAAGCTTGCCGATGCTGCCGCCGAGGGCGAGGTGTGCACCGTCGCCAACGACAATGACCCGTCGCAGGTCGTGATCTCGGGCCACAAGGGCGCGGTCGAGCGCGCGGTCGCGCTGGTCAAGGATTATGGCATAAAGCGCGGCATTCTGCTGCCCGTATCCGCTCCCTTCCATTGCCCGCTTATGCAGCCCGCCGCCGACGCGATGGCCGAAGCGCTCGGTGCAAACCCGCCTGCCGCGCCGCTGGTTCCCGTCGTCGCCAATGTCACGGCAAGCCCGGTGAGCGACGCCGACACAATCCGCGATCTGCTCGTCCAGCAAATCACCGGTCGCGTTCGCTGGCGGGAGAGCGTCGGCGCGATGGAAGATATCGGCGTGACGCACTTTGTCGAATTCGGCGGCAAGGTGCTGTCGCCGATGGTCAAGCGCAGCGCGTCGGGCGAGGTCGAAACGGCCAGCATCATTTCGATGGATGACATCGAGGCGCTGCTGAAAAGCCTTTAAAGGATTCGCGCAGAGGCGCAGAGATCGCAGAAGCAATAGTTCACGCGGAGACGCGGAGACGCGGAGGAATGGTGCGGGACATCGATGTCGTGAGCGGCGATGTGCTGGACGTGGCCCTCCGGCTGCATCGGGACTTGGGGCCCGGCTTGTTGGAAAGCGTTTACGAAACGGTTCTCGCCGGAAAGCTGATGGCGCTTGGGTATCGGGTTGATCGGCAGTTGCCGATCGATATCCAGTTCGAGGATATGCGCTTTGACGCTGCTTTTCGCGTTGATTTGCTGATCGACGACCGCCTTTTGGTAGAAATCAAATCGGTCGAGCAGCTTAATGCCTCGCATGCGAAACAACTTTTGACCTATCTGCGGCTGACGGGTCAGTCCGTTGGCCTTCTCATCAATTTTGGCGGCGCTACACTCAAAGAAGGTGTCCGCCGTATCGTCAACAATCATAAACCCTCCGCGTCTCCGCGTCTCCGCGTGAACCGGCAATCCTCAGGAGAATAAAATGTTCGATCTCACCGGCATGACCGCTCTCGTTACCGGCGCTTCGGGCGGCATCGGTTCGGCTATCGCGCAGGCGCTGGCGGCGCAGGGGGCGCGGCTTGCGGTGTCGGGTTCCAACGCCGACAAGCTGAATGCGTTTCGCGATAGCCTTGGCGGCGATCATGTCGCGCTGCCGTGCAATCTTGGCGATGGCGCGGCGGTCGATGCGTTGGTGCCTTCGGCGGTCGATGCGCTTGGCAAGCTCGATATCCTCGTCAACAACGCCGGGGTTACCCGCGACAATCTGATCATGCGGATGAAGGATGAGGAGTGGATGGATGTCATCCGCATCAATCTGGAGGCCAATTTCCGTCTGGCGCGTGCAGCGGCCAAGCCGATGATGAAGGCGCGTTTCGGGCGCATCATTTCGGTCACCAGCGTCGTCGGCGCGACGGGCAATCCGGGGCAGGCCAATTATGCGGCGTCGAAGGCGGGTGTGACCGGGATGACCAAGGCGCTGGCGCAGGAGCTTGCGAGCCGCGGCGTCACCGCCAACTGCGTCGCGCCGGGTTTCATCGCCACCGCGATGACCGACGACCTGCCCGACGCGCAGAAGGAAGCGCTGAACCAGCGCATCCCCGCCGGCCGGATGGGCGAGGGGAGCGACATCGCTGCCGCAGTCGTCTATCTTGCTTCGAAGGAAGCAGGCTATGTCACCGGCCAGACATTGCATGTGAACGGCGGGATGGCCATGCTGTCCTGAGCCAGATGGGGCGAAGGCCCCGGTGGGGGAGGAAGCGCATGATCAGATTCTGGGTGTGCGGTGCGGCGTTGGCGACGGCAGCGATGCCGGTCGCGGCGTCGGCGCAGCTGGGGGACAAGCTCGATTGCGCGGTCGAGAGAGCCGAGCCGCCGTTCAAGAATCTGCTGGCAGAGGCGCTGATCGGCGACGGCGACAATCTGGGCTTTGAACGGCTGCTGGGCCAGTTTTCGACCATCGCCGAAAGCTGTGCTGCGGGCTTCACGCTCGATGCCGCGCAGAAAAAGGCCTATCTCGACTATGGAGTCAGCAGCGTCTTGCGCGAATGGCTGATCAGGCGGTTGGCCAGCTATGGCCTTTCTGCCACGGCCATCGACACAGCGCTCGATTTCGGACCGGGCCGCAGCAACTCGCGCCTGTCGGGCGAAATGAGCGAAGATCAGGTCAAGATATTGGTTCAGGCCTTCATGGAAAATGGGGTCGATACCGAAAGTCTGAGCTCGCCGGCATGGGAAAGCGTCGGCACCTATGCAGCGGTGTCGTCGATCTATTGGCGCCAGCGGCAGGCCTTGTCCGCATGGACGGTGATGCCCCTGTCGCTGCTTGCCGCGCCGGAATCGGCGAAGCCTGCCCCTGCCGAACAGCCAGCGGTTCCCGAGCCTGTCGTCGCTGTACCCTCGCCGCCACCGGCGGCTCCGGCGCCAGTGTCTGCGCCCGAACCGGTTATTCCGGCTACTCCGCCAGTTGAAGCGATAGATGCCCCCGTGCCGGAGCTGGCGTCTGAACTGGTCATTACCGCGCCGCCGCCGACGGAGGCGGTTCCAGAACCAGCGCCGGAGCCAGTGTCTCAGCCGACTATTGCTCCGCCGCCACCGACCGAAGCGAGCCCGGCTTCCGTGCCGGAACCGACGCCCGAACCGGTTGCCGTCACGCCGCCACCGGCCGAAGCGGCCCCGGTGTCATCACCGGAGCCCGCTCCGTCAGCTGAGGTCAGAAGCTCGCCCGAGCGGTGATGCGGAAGTCGCGGCCTGCCAGCGGCACATAATCTTTGGTAAAGCTGGCGTGGCGCCGGGCATCGACGTCGAAGATATTGTTCGCGGCGAGCGACAACGTCAGATTCTTCGTATCGGGCAGCGGCCGCCAGCTGATCGACGCATTGACCAGCGTAAAGCCCTTGGTCGGGGTTTCGAACGCGGCATTGCGGTTCTGGTCGTCGGTCCATTCGACCTCGGCGCGCGCGTCGATCCGCTCGCCCTGGGCCTCGATCCCGCCCAGCACGCGCAGCGGCGGGATACGCGGAACATGGTCGCCGCCCTTGATTTTTGCACGCGTCATGTCGGCGGTGAGGTCGCCGACGATGTTGAAGCCGCCGATCTGCGCCAGCCGCGCGCTCGCCTCGGCCTCGAAACCATAGACGCGCGCGTCGCGCTGAAAATATTGGAAGACGGGCAGCTCATCCTCTTCGGCGCCTGTCGCCTCCGAATAGATGAAATTGTCGAACCAGTTGGCATAGCCGGTCAGGCTGAGATTGAAGGCGTCGCTTGCATATTTGAAAGAGGCTTCGCCGCCCCAGCTCGCCTCGCGCTTGAGGTCGGGGTTGCCGACTTCGAACGATTGGGTCGCGATATGCGGGCCGTTCGAGAACAGCTCTTCGGCCGACGGTGCGCGCACTGCGCGGGCGAGTGACACGCCGAACTTCATACCGTCGGCGATCTCGTAATTGGCGCCTAGCGCGCCCGAGAAGGTGTCGAACTTGCGCGCGATGCCCAGTGTCGGCGCGCGCACGTCAGTGGTTTCAAAGCGCGCTGCGCCCTCGAGGCCGAGCGATCCCAGCGTCCATTCCTGCAAAGTGAACAGCGCGAACTGGTCGGTCAGGTTGCGCGGGACAAAGGCTTCAGCGCCGACCGCGTTGAAATCGCGGTGGCTATATTGCACGCCGCTCGCGCCGCGCCAGCCGCCGCGGTCGTTCTGCGCCAGTTCCAGTCGGCCTTCTACGCCCTGGTTGGTAAAGACGGTGCCAACCTCGTCGCCTTCAAACTCGGTATGCTCATAATCGGCAAAACCGGCGCGCAGGCGCAGCTTGCTGAAAAAGCCATCGCCCAGCTCGACTTCGCCGCGAAGATCCGCGCGCCACTGCTTCAGGCCGATCGTCACCGGACCTTCGCCATGGTCGTGACCGCCCTCTTCGCCTTCTTCGCCGCCATGGTCGTGCGACGTGTTCGGGCGGCTCGGAACGCCATATTTGCTGTCGAAATAGCCGATCGAGATACCCAGCTGGCCGCCGTCGTTGATCAGCGACAGTCCGCCGCCGGCGGTCCAGGTTTCGCTGGCGGTGTTGGCGACCTTGCCACGCGAATTGGCCTGTGTGGTGAGTTCGTCGGCTTCGTCATGATGACCGTCCTCGACCGCGTGTTCGGCGAGGTGGAGCAGGTCACTGCGGATTTCGGGGGCAAAAACATAGCCGCCCGCGCGGACGTCGCCGCTCTTGCGCCAGCTGCCGTCGACATGCGCGACGATCTGCGGGCTGAGCGCGACGTCGACCGAGCCGCCGACATTGCGGTCATTGGCCGCGGTGGCATAGCCGCCGATCGCGTCGATATGGACATGGTCGGCGGGAACTTTGCGCGGGATGCGGCGGTCGAACAAATTGACTGCGCCGCCGATCGCCTGGCTGCCGAACAGCAGCACGGCGGGGCCGCGCAATATTTCGATACGCTCGACGGTCAGCGGGTCGATCGTAACAGCATGATCCGCCGACGTGTTCGACACGTCGATCGACCCGATGCCGTCGGTCAGCACGCGGACGCGCTCGCCCGAAAAGCCGCGGAGCACCGGGCGCGAGGCGCCGGGGGCAAAGCTGGTTGCCGACACGCCGGGCTGGCGTGTGAGCGTGTCGCCAATCTGTCCGCGAATGTCGCGCGCCAGCTCGTCGCCCTCCAGCACCGACACATTGCCGAGGATGTCGAGGCTGCGGACATAGGGGGCGGTGACGACGATCGGCCCGCCGCCATGGACATCGTCTTCGCTCCCCGTCGTGCCGCTATCCTGGGCGAAAGCGGGGGCGGAAAGAAGGATGGCAAGCGTGAAACCGGCGGAGGAGAGGAGTCGCATCGGCGGAAAATCCTGTCAGTTGGATAAGATGTTGCCGGGGTCAGTAATGATATACTGTTACAGTGGCAAGCCCCGAAACTCCGCTTCAAAGGCGTTGGTCGGAGCCAGGATGCTGTTGGTCGACAAAGGCCGAACATGGTCGCGGCAAGCGAAGCTGTCTTGCGGCGTCCCCTGTGCGGCCTTAGATCAGGGGCATGACGACTATTGCTGAAAACAGCCTTGAGCTGATTGGTAACACGCCGCTGGTGCTGCTGCGCGGCCCGAGCGAGGCCACGGGCTGCGAAATCTGGGGCAAGTGCGAATATGCCAACCCCGGCGGGTCGGTGAAGGACCGCGCCGCGCTGTATATTGTCCGCGATGCCGAGGCGAACGGCAGTCTGAAGCCCGGCGGCACGATCGTCGAGGGCACGGCGGGTAACACCGGCATCGGCCTCGCGCTGGTCGCCAACGCGCTGGGGTACAAGACGATCATCGTCATGCCCGACAATCAGAGTGCAGAGAAAATGGCGACGATCCGCGCGCTGGGCGCCGAACTGGTGCTTGTTCCGCCCGCGCCCTTCGCCAACCCCGGCCATTTCGTTCACACCTCGCGCCGCATCGCCGAGGAAACCGAAAATGCGATCTGGGCCAACCAGTTCGACAATATCGCCAACCGCAAGGCGCATGTGTACGGCACTGCCGAGGAAATCTGGGACCAGATGGGCGGCCGTATCGACGGCTTTACCTGTGCAGCGGGCACGGGCGGCACGATCGCGGGAACGGGGCTGGGGCTGAAGGCGAAGAGCGCCGACATTACCATTGCGCTCACCGATCCACACGGCGCGGGGCTTTATAATTATTATCAGTGCGGTGAATTGAAGCCCGAAGGATCGAGCGTCGCCGAAGGCATCGGCCAGAATCGCATTACCGCCAATCTCGAAGGCGCGCCGATCGACACCCAGTTTCGCATTTCGGATGCCGAGGGGCTGGCGGTCGTTCGCAGCCTGCTCGACGAAGAAGGCCTGTGCCTTGGTCTGTCGTCGGGGATCAACGTCGCCGGGGCCATGGCGCTGGCGCGGCAATTGGGGCCGGGCAAGCGTATTGCAACGATTCTGTGCGACAGCGGGTTTCGCTATCTCTCGACGCTCTACAACCCCGAATGGCTGGCGAGCAAAGGCTTGGCGGAGACGGCGGCATGACGAACGGAAAGGCGGAGGTTCCTTCCGCTGCGGCGATGCAGCCTGCGCCGGCGCCCGTCAACGACACGATGCGGCGATTGCAGATCGGCATCGCCGGCGTGCTGACCGTATTGCTGCTCGTCGGCATGGCGGGGCTGATCGGCGACCGCGCGCGCGAACGGGCGACGAGCGAAGCCGTGGCGACGGGAGAGGTCAAGATGCCCGGCGCCGAACAAAAGAGTAGCGGCACGCCGCTGGAGGAATTGGGCGTCCAGCCCGTATCCAAGGACGAAAACGCGGTTACCTCGGTAAAGGTGCCACAGGCCGCGCCGACAACCACCTCGACCGTTCCCGACCTCGAGCCCGATCCCACCCTCGAACGCGCGCGCCAGTCGAAGCAGTGATGGCGGCTTGGCGGCGGCCCATGCTGCGTGCTGTCGTCGTCGCCGTGCTGGCTGCGTTGCTGGCGTGGACAGCGGGGGGGCAGGCGCTGCTCGGCCGGATCGATCCGGCGCTTGCGGTGCCGCTGCTGATGCTTCCCATGCTGTTGCTTGGCTGGTGGCAACGCGACGCCCCCGCAGCCGACCGGCGGCGGACGATGCTTTTGGCATTGGTCATTCTTGTCGCGGGACAGTGGCTGCTCGCAATTGCCCTTGCAGGCTCGTTCGCCGGGGTGCAACTGCTCCTCGTGCTTGCCGCTGCCGCGCTGGCGGGATGGATCGCCGATGCTCTTGTCCAACGCCGGGCGTGGGGCAGGGGTTTGCGCCTCATTGTCGCCGCCTTGCTCGTCACCGGCTGGTTCGCCGCGGGTCATGCGTTGCTTGCCGCCCTCTATCGTCCGGCGCCCATTGCCGCAGATGCCCCCGCAGTCACCATGCTCACCAGCCTGCCGCTGCGCTGGGCTGGCGGCGGCGACATTGCCGCGATGATCGCCGATGGTCCGGGGGACGATGCCGCGCTCACCCGGCTTCAGTCCACGGGGCCCGTCGCGCTCGTCGACAGCCTCGTCGATCATGTGCCGCCGCGCGGCGGTGCCGTGTTGCTCGCTCATCCGCGCGCGCTCGCGCCGCGTGAACTGGTCGCGATCGACGCCTTTGTCCGGGGCGGCGGCCGTGCGGTGATATTGGCCGATGCCCTGTCGGGCTGGCCCGCGTCCTATCCGCTTGGCGACCCGCGCAATCCGCCGGTGACGAGCCTGCTGACTCCGCTGTTCGACCATTGGGGCATCGCCCTTGGCGCTGCGCCGGCTGGCGAAGTGCGGGCGCTGCCGGTCGACGTCGGGGACGCGCGGCTTCGCCTGTTCAGCGCCGGGCGCTTCGACCGGCTGCCCGCGTCGTGCCGCGCCTTTGCCGGACACCGCGTCGCGCATTGCCGGATCGGGCAGGGTGATGCGTGGCTGGTCGGTGATGCCGATCTGATCTTTACGCCGCTGTGGCAACCGGCGGTGCCCGGCGCCGCGCATCTGGCCCCATCCGATACGATGGAGTGGCTTGCCATGCGCCTCTGGGGCGACGCCGCGACCCGCGCGCCGTTGCGGCCGCTCTGGATTCGCACCCCTACCGAATAGGCGCCGCGCCGAGCGGCCCTTTTTCAGCATCTCCAACACCCGCCCGACGCGCGATTTTTCGCCGCCGATCCCTTTTGACTGGCTTTCGCTCTCATTTTGCGGTGAATTGGGTGTTCTTACCCCATTTCACCCTAATTTACCCCTTTTCACCCCGATCTATAGTTGGTAGTCAGGAATCGGAGAGGGGCAATCTCCACCTGAGTCATTCGGCCCGGAATCCGCGATTTCGGGGACAGGGAAGTTTTGCCCGGTGGCGCGAATACGGGGGGCAGTTCGATGGCGGTTGTGACCCCGGGTCAATATGCGGGCACCAACTTCGCCGCGATCGATGGCAAGGGGCGCATCGCCGTCCCCTCACAATTCCGCAATAATGTGCCCCTGACTGCGGACGGCCAGCGCGTGCTTTGGGTCGGTTTTCACGAAAAGCTGCCCTGTCTGGTCGCCTATGGCCAGGACCAATATGACCGGCTGAACAGCGAGATTGAACGCGACCGCGACACCGCGCTCGCCCGCAACCTCGACTTTGACGAGGATGCGGCGTTCAAGAAGCGCTTCAGCTATACCGAGCCCTATACGCTCGACGATAGCGGACGCTTCCTTCCCAGCTTCATCCACCGCGACCGCGTCGGCGATGCCGGCGCGACCGCTTTTGTGGGGTCCGGCCGTCGTCTCGAAATCTGGTGGTTGCCGACCTTGGCCGAATGCGCCGAGGCCGATCCCGTTCTTCAGCGCCTCGCGGCGTCGTGGGATGCGACAAAAGGGAAGGGGCGCAAATGACCGAGTTCTTCCCCGACCTTCCGAGAGATCCCCGGCACGATCCGGTCCTTCGCGATGAAATCGTCGCCGCGCTCGCCATCGCCCCGGGCGAGCTGCACGTCGACGCGACCTTTGGTGCCGGCGGCTATACGCGCGCGATGCTCGCCGCGGGCGCCGATGTCATCGCCTGCGACCGCGATCCCGATGCGATTGCCGAAGGGCAGGCGCTGGTCGATGCCCGCGACGGTCGGCTGCGACTTGTCCACGGCCGCTTTGGCGAGATCGACCGGCTGCTCGCCGAACAGGGTGTGGCGCAGGTCGACGGCATTGTTTTCGACATCGGCGTGTCGTCGATGCAACTCGATCGCAGCGAGCGCGGCTTTTCCTTTCAGAAGGACGGGCCGCTCGACATGCGTATGGCGCAGGACGGCGAAAGCGCGGCCGAATGGCTCAATCGCGCCGACGAGGCCGAGATCGCCGACATCCTCTTTCACTATGGCGACGAGCGTCAGTCGCGGCGGGTTGCACGTGCCATCGTCGCCGCGCGTCCGCTCAGCCGCACGGGCGAACTCGCGGTGGTGATCCGCAAGGCGCTGCGCCACCCGCCCGGTGCGCCGAAAGACCCCTCGACGAAAAGCTTTCAGGCGATCCGCATCCACATCAATGGCGAACTCGACGAATTGAACGCGGGTCTTGCCGCCGCCGAGCGCCTGCTTCGTCCCGGCGGCCGCCTTGCGGTCGTCAGCTTCCACAGTACCGAGGATCGCATCGTGAAGAATTTCTTGCGCGAACGGAGCGGTGGCGATGCCGCCGGTTCGCGTCACCGGCCCGCGCCGATCCCTCTGGCGCGGGCCGCAACTTTCGAAACCCCGGCCCGCAAGGTGCGGCCGGGCAAGGCCGAAGAGGAGCGCAATCCGCGCGCCCGCTCGGCGACGCTGCGCAGCGCGGTTCGCACTGCAGCCCCTGCCTGGCCCGGCAGTTCGATCCAAGGAAATTCAGGGAAGGAGGCGATGTCATGTTGATGGCTGCTCGTAAACTCCAGGGAATCGGCCTGGTCCTGCTCGTGCTTGTCTTTGCGATGATCCTTTACCCCGTGTCCCTGAAGGTCGCGGCGACGCGCAGCGAATTGTCGCGCATCGAAAAGCAGATCGACCGGACGCGCGACAATATCCGCTACCTCGAATCCGAACTCGCGGTGCGCGCCTCTATGCGTCAGCTTGAACAGTGGAACGCCGATACCTTTGGTTATTCGGCGCCGTCGGCGGGACAATATCTGTCGAATGAGCGTCAGCTTGCGTCATTCGATCGCCTGCCCCGTGCTCGCGGTGCGAACGATGTCGCACCGGTGCTGATGGCGATGGTGTCGCCGGTCGGAGCGCCCGCGACGGAAAAGGCCAGCCCGGTCGCCAAGCCGGCCACCGCAAAGCCGATCCAGATCGCGCAGGCGGAGGCCGCCGATATTCGCAGCGATACCGCGCCGCGCATGGCGCCGACGCGCCGCCGCGAACAATTGAAGATGATCGAGGATCAACTGCTGGCTGAATCGACGCTCGCCGACCTTAAGCGCGCGGCGGCGGCCGAAGCGGCGGGAGGCAAGTCCGGCCGATGAACACGCTGGTCGTCCGTCCAGCCAGGGTTCGTACCGCAGGGGTGCGGCAGCAGATATTGCTGACCGCGCAACAGCGGCTGATGATCCTGATGTTGCTGTTCATGGCGGCCTTTTTCCTGGTGTCGGTGCGGCTCGTCTATTTCGTCGTCTTCGACGCCGGATCGGGTCGCGGCAATGGTTCTGCCGCCTTCATTCCTGCGCGCGCCGATATCGTCGACCGCAACGGCGTTCCGCTGGCGCGCACCATCGACGGCTATTCGATCCGCGTCGTGCCCGAAAAACTGCTGAACAACCGGCAATATCTGGCCGACGAACTCCACAAGATTTTCCCCGACATGGCGCGCGAGGATCTGTTGGCCAAGGTCAGCGGGGCGCGCCCGACCTATATCCGCCGCCGCGCGCTGCCCGATCAGGTCGCGGCGGTCAATGCGATCGGCGACGTCGGCTTTGACTTTCCGCGCGAAAAGGAACGGCTTTATCCGCAGCTGACGCTCGCGGCGCATGTGCTGGGTTTTCTCAACGCCGATGGCCATGGCGTCACCGGAGTCGAAGGCGCGTTCGATCAGCGGCTGATCGACAAGGCGACCCGTGGCGAGCCGCTGGCGCTATCGATCGATACGCGCGTGCAAGGCGTCCTCGAAAGCGAACTTTCCAACGCGGTCACCAATTTGGAGGCGATCGGCGGGGCGGGGATCATCCTCGACGTCCATACCGGCGAAGTCGTCGCGATGACCTCGCTGCCGACCTTCAATCCCAACAAGCTGACGGGCAGCAACCCGGTGACGCGGCGCAATGCGGTTACCTATAATCTTTATGAACTGGGCTCGACCTTCAAGCCGTTGACGGTCGCTGCCGCGATCGACGCCGGGACGGTCACCAGCATGGCGCGCCGATATGACGCGACCCAGCCGCTCCCGATTGCGGGTTTCCGTATCCGCGATTCGCACAATATGGGGCGCTGGCTCAACGTCCCCGAAACGCTGATCCACAGCTCGAACATCGCGACCGCGCGCATCGCCGACGAACTCGGCCGCGAAAAGATGGAAGAGATGTTCCGCAACCTCGAATTCGACGGGCGGCCCGACATTGAGCTCAAGGAACGGGCCTTCCCGCTGTGGCCCAAAAACTGGGGCCGGCTGACTACGATGACGACCAGCTATGGTCATGGCATCGCCGTGACCCCGCTGCACCTCGCCAGCGCCTATGCCGCGCTGGTCAATGGCGGCATTTATCGTCCCGCGACGGTGCTCAAACTGGGCGACAAGGCGCCGCCGCAGGGCCGCCGCGTGTTCAAGGCGGCGACCAGCGCGCGGATGCGCCAGCTGCTTCGCCTGATCGTCTCCGACGGCACCGGTAAAAAGGCCGATGCCCCCGGCTTTCGCGTCGGCGGCAAGACGGGCAGCGCCGAAAAGCCGGGTGCCGGCGGCTATCGCCGGACCTCGCTCGTCTCGACCTTTGCGGCGGCTTTCCCGATGGATAATCCGCGCTACGTCATCCTCGCGATGATCGACGAGCCCAAGGGCAATGCCTTCAGCTCGGGTCAGCGTACTGCCGGCTGGACGGTGGCGCCGGTGGTTCAGAAAGTCGTGATGCGCGCCGGGCCGATGCTGGGCGTTTTCCCCGATGAAAGCCGCGACGTCGATGTGTCCGAACTGACGCCGTTGCTCTGGAAAAACGGGGAAAGCGAGTAATGCGTCTCGCCGCCCTGCTCGGCGATCAGGGTCTGGCTGGGGCGGACCCGGTGGTGACCGGGCTCGCCATCGATCATCGCAAGGTCGCGCCGGGAACGATCTTTGGCGCCTTTGTCGGCGAAAAATTCAATGGTGAGGATTATATCGCTGCTGCGGTTGCGGCGGGCGCGATCGCGATCGTCGCGCGGCCCGAGGCGCGGGTGGAGGGCGCGGTCCATATCGCCGACGCCAATCCTCGCCGCGCCTTTGCCCATATCGCGGCGCGCTTCTTTCACCGCTTTCCCGCGACCTGCGTTGCGGTCACGGGGACCAACGGCAAGACTTCGACCGTCGAAATGACGCGTCAGCTTTGGCGTATGGCGGGGTTTCAGGCGGCGTCGATCGGCACGCTCGGCATCACGACCTCGAACGAAAGTGCCTCGACCGGGCTGACGACGCCTGACATCGTGACCTTCCTCGGCAATATGTCGGGGCTCGCCGCCGAGGGCGTCACCCATGCAGCGTTCGAAGCGTCGAGCCACGGTCTCGACCAGTATCGCACCGAGGGGCTGGTGGTGAAGGCGGCTGCTTTCACCAATCTCAGCCACGATCATCTGGACTATCATGGCACTATGGAGGCCTATCTCGCCGCAAAGATGCGGCTGTTTACCGAGGTGGTCGACGCGAACGGTGTAGCGGTGCTCTGGAACGACGATATCTGGTCGCCCGCCGTCGAGGAAACGGTGACGAAGCGCGGCGTGCGCCTGATGACGGTCGGCGCGACGGGCAGGGATTTGCGCCTTGTGTCGCGCACTCCGACCCAGCTTGGGCAGTCGCTGGCCATCGCCGCGGGCGATCTGACGCAGAAAGTCGAACTGCCGCTGATTGGCGCCTATCAGGTCGCGAATGCGCTGGTTTCCGCCGGGCTCGTCATCGCGACCGGCGGTGATGTGGCGCAGACGCTTGGCAATCTCGCGCGGCTCCAGCCGGTGCGCGGACGGCTCGAACGCGCGGCGATCACCCGCGCCGGTGCGCCGGTCTACGTCGATTATGCTCATACGCCGGACGCCATTGAGGCCGCGCTCGATGCGCTGCGCCCGCACGCGACCGGCCGCCTGATCCTTGTGTTTGGCGCGGGCGGCGACCGCGATCAGGCGAAGCGCCCTGAAATGGGCAAGGTCGCGGCGGCGAAGGCCGAGGTTCTGATCATCACCGACGACAATCCGCGCGGGGAAGACCCGTCGCTCATCCGTGCCGCAATCTCCCAGGGGGCGCCGAACGCGCAGATCATCGGCGACCGCCGCGCCGCGATCGCGGCGGCGATTGCCGAAGCGCGCGCCGACGACATCATCTGCATCGCGGGCAAGGGGCATGAACAGGGTCAGATTGTCGGCGCGGGCGCCGATGTGCGGGTCATTCCCTTTGACGATGTGGCCGTAGCGCGCGAGTGTGCGGCATGAGCCCGCTGTGGACCGCCCGCGCCATCGCTGCCGCCACCGGCGGCACGGCGAGTACCGACTTTACCGTGCAAGGCGTCGCGTTTGACTCGCGTGAAGTCGCGAAGGGCGATCTGTTCGTCGCGATGCGCGGCGAGGCGACCGACGGGCACAAGTTTATCGACAAGGCGATTGCTGCCGGGGCTGCGGGCATCGTCTGCGAGGTCGAAATCGACCATCCGCATATTCGCGTCGCGGACAGCGTCCGTGCGCTCGACGCGCTCGGCACGGCATCGCGCGCGCGGAGCCATGGCCGGATCATCGGCGTGACCGGATCGGCAGGCAAGACGGGGACGAAGGAAGCGCTGTTTGCCGCGCTCGACCGCTTCCGTCCGGGCCGGGCGCACCGCTCGGTCAAAAGCTACAACAATCATGTCGGGGTTCCGCTCAGCCTCGCGCGCATGCCCTCGACCGCCGATTATGGCGTGTTTGAAATGGGGATGAACCACGCGGGCGAACTCGCCGAGTTGACCCGCATGGTCCGTCCGCACGTCGCGATCGTCACCACCATCGCGCCCGCGCATATGGAATATTTCGGCAGCGAAGAGGCGATTGCCGACGCGAAGGGCGAAATTTTCGAAGGGCTGGAGCCCGGCGGCACCGCAATCCTCCCCTTCGACAGCCCGCATTATGCGCGGCTGCGCGCCAAGGCGGAAAAACACGCGGCCCATATCGTCAGCTTCGGCCTTGGCGAGGGCGCGGATGTGCGCGCGATCGACTGGCTGTCCGACGGGCAGGGCGGTTCGCTGGTCACCGCGCAGGTGCAGGAAGCCTTGCTCTGCTTCACCATTTCGCAGGCCGGCGCGCATTGGGTTTCAAATGCGCTTGCGGTGCTGGCGGCGGTCAAGGCCGTGGGCGGCGACCTGCCCGCTGCGGGGCTGGCCTTCGCCGAAATGGGCGGGCTTGCCGGACGCGGCGCGCGGCACCGGATCGCGGCGCCCGGCGGCGAGATCTTGCTGATCGACGAAAGCTATAATGCCAACCCCGCTTCGATGGCGGTCACCATCGAACAGCTCGGCCGCGAATCCGCAAACCGCCGCGTGGCGATTCTGGGGGCGATGAAAGAGCTGGGTCCCGATGGAGAGGCCTATCATGCCGCGCTCGCCGCTCCGCTCGTCGCGGCGGGAGTGCAATTCGCCCTGCTCGTCGGCGAAGAGATGGCGCCGCTCGCCAAAGCGCTTGAGGGGCGTATCGATTTCGCGCATGTGGCCGACCATCCGGCTGCCAAGGCGCGGCTGGGCGACTTGATCCGGGCTGGCGACGCCGTGCTGATCAAGGGGTCGAACAGCGTCGGCCTGTCGCATCTTGTGACGGCGCTGACCAACGGGGAATATTGATGCTTTACTGGCTGGCGGAATGGCTTGGCTTTCCGGGGGTTCTCAATCTCATCCGCTATCTGAGCTTCCGCTCGGGCGCCGCCGTGGCGACCGCGCTGATCCTTGGACTGTGGATCGGGCCGCGTTTCATCCTGATGCTGCGCATGCGGCAGGGCAAGGGCCAGCCGATCCGCGAAGACGGTCCGCAAAGCCATCTCGCCAAGCGCGGTACGCCGACGATGGGCGGGCTGATGATCCTGATCTCGCTGATGGTATCGGCGCTGCTCTGGATGGACCTGTCCAACCGCTTCGTCTGGGCTTGCCTGTTCGTCACCGGCGGTTTCGCCGCCGTCGGTTTCATGGACGATCTCGACAAGGTAACGAAGGCCAGCCATCGCGGAATTCCGGGCCGCGTCCGGCTTCTCATCGAATTCATCATCGCCGGGGTTGCGGTGCTGCTGATCGTCTCCCGCACCGGGACCGACCTTTACCTGCCCTTTTTCAGCGATACGGTTATCCAGCTCGGACCGCTCTATTATGTCTTTGCGATGGTGCTGATCGTCGGCTTCGGAAATGCGGTAAACCTGACCGACGGGCTCGACGGGCTCGCGACCTTCCCCGTGATCATCGCCAGCATGGCGATGCTGATCATCGTCTATCTGTCAGGCAATGCGAAGTTTGCCGGATATCTGGGCATCCCGCATGTTCCGGGGGCAGGCGAACTTGCGATCTTCGCCGCCGCGATCATCGGTGCATGCCTTGCCTTCTTGTGGTTCAACGCGCCCCCCGCCGCTGTCTTCATGGGCGATACGGGCAGCCTCGCGCTGGGCGGCGCGCTCGCGACGATCGCGGTCACGGCGCAGCATGAACTGGTGCTCGTCATCATCGGCGGATTGTTCGTCGTAGAAGCCTTGTCGGTGATCATCCAGGTCTTCTGGTACAAGCGCACCGGCAAGCGCGTGTTCCGCATGGCGCCGATCCACCATCATTTCGAACAGCTGGGCTGGGCCGAATCCACCGTCGTCATCCGTTTCTGGATCGTCTCGATCGTCCTCGCGCTCGCGGGACTCGCGACGCTCAAGCTCCGTTGATCACCTCGCGCGCCTTTGCCGGTCGCCGCTATGCGGTGCTGGGGCTGGCGCGCTCGGGGCTGGCGACGGTCGAGGCACTGATCGCCAGCGGCGCGGGGGTCACGGCATGGGACGACCGCGAAGCGGCGCGCGACGACGCCATGGCGCTCGGCGCCGATATCGGTGATCCGCTGGTCGTTGACCTCATCGGCTTTTCGGGGGTCGTCGTGTCGCCCGGCGTCCCGCTGAACCGCCACCCGATCGCGGCCCATGCCCGCGAAGCGCATGTCCCGGTGATCGGCGACGTCGAACTCTTTGCCGAAGCCCGCGCCGAATTGCCGCCGCACCGCGTCGTCGGCATTACCGGCACCAACGGCAAGTCGACCGTAACGGCGCTGATCCATCATATGCTGGAAAGCGCGGGGGTGCCGTCGCTGATGGGCGGCAATATCGGCCTGCCGATCCTCAGCCGCGATCCGCTCCCCGAAGGCGGGGTCTATGTTCTTGAACTCTCGAGTTACCAGATCGACCTGTCGCACGATCTCGCTTGCGACATTGCGGTTCTGACCAACATCACCCCCGATCATCTCGACCGCTATGATGATTTCGCGGGCTATGCGGCGTCAAAGGCGCGGCTGTTCAGCCTGCAACATCGCGATCAGGTCGCGATTGTCGCAGTCGACGACGACCCGTCGAAGATGATCGCCAGCCGCATCAACCACCGTCTCCACCGCGTCTCGGCGAAGGACATCGATCCCGCCGATCAGATGCGCTGGCCGGCGCTGCAGGGACCGCATAATGCGCAGAACGCCGTCTGCGCGATTGCCGTGTGCCGCGTCCTTGGCCTGAGCGACGAACAGATTGAATATGGCCTCGCGACCTATAACGCGCTGCCGCATCGTATGGAATTGGTCGGCGAAGCCCGGGGCGCCCGCTGGTATAATGACAGCAAGGCGACCAACGCGGCTTCCGCTGCACCGGCGCTGGCGGCATTTCCGCCGGCGCCGGACCAGCGTCTCCACTGGATCGCGGGCGGACAGGCGAAGGGTGACGGGCTGGAGGCGTGCCGCCTCTGGTTCCCGCATATCAAGCGCGCCTATCTGATCGGCGAGGCGATGGACGGATTCGCCGCCGAAATCGGCGATGCGATTCCTGTCGACCGGGCGGGCGACATGGCAAGCGCGGTGGCCGCCGCCGCCGTCGCCGTCCAGCCAGGCGATATCGTCCTCCTGTCGCCGGCCTGCGCGTCGTTCGACCAGTTTAAGGATTATGAGCAGCGCGGCGATGTGTTCCGCGAACTGGTCCGGGCGCTCGGGGAATGAGCGGCAATATGGACAATCTCGACGCGACGCCGGAAAAGCCGGTGATCGCGGCGCAGCGCTCGACCAAGCGCCGCGGCCCGCGCCTCAGCCGCGCCGACCGAACGCCGCTGGGCCTGTGGTTCTGGGAAATCGACCGGGTATTGTTGCTGCTCGTGTCGATCCTCGTCGCGGTCGGGCTGGTCGCCGTGGCGGCGGCGTCTCCGGTCGCCGCGCAGAAATTGTCGACGTCGACCGCCTCGCTCGATCCGCTCTATTATTTCTATCGCCAGCTGATGTGGGTCATGCTCGGCGTGCCGGTGATGCTGGTGGTCTCGATGTTGCCGAAGCCGCAGGCGCGGCGCTTTGCCATATATGGCACGCTGTTTTTCCTTTTCCTGCTGTTCCTCGTGCCGCTGTTTGGCGCGACGGTGAATGGGGCGCAGCGCTGGCTCGGCAGCGGGGTTCTCCGGCTTCAGCCGTCGGAATTTCTCAAGCCCTTCTTCGCCGTGTCGCTGGCGTGGATATTGTCGCTGCGATTGCACGACCAGAGCCTGCCGGTCGTGCCGCTCAGCCTCGCCTTTACCGGCGTCATCGCAGCGCTGCTGATGGGACAGCCCGATCTGGGGCAGACAATCATCTTCGCGGCGACCTGGTTCGTGCTCGTGCTGGTCGCGGGCCTGTCGATGCGCATCCTTGCGGGGCTCGTCGGCGCGGGCTTTGCGGGCCTCGTCCTCGCCTATTTCTTCTATCCGGTGGCGCAGCAGCGCATCAATATCTGGCTGTTCGCGCAAGGCGACAGTTTTCAGGTCGACAAGGCGCACGCCACGCTGACCGCCGGCGGGCTCGTCGGCACCGGCCCCGGCGCGGGCCTCGCCAAATTCCAGCTGCCCGAGGCGCACACCGATTATATCTTCTCGGTCATCGGCGAAGAATTCGGGATGATCGCCTGTCTGGCCATCGTCGCCATCTATCTGGCGATCATCGTGCGGGTTCTCGTTCGCCTGCTCGATGAAGAGGACAGCTTCCTGATTCTCGCGGTCGCGGGGCTGATCGCCCAGTTCGGCGGTCAGGCGACGATCAACATGGCGGTGAACACCCAGCTGTTCCCGTCGAAGGGCATGACCTTGCCCTTCATCAGCTATGGCGGATCATCCTTCATCGCTTTGTCGATCGGCATGGGTTTGCTCTTGTCGTTGACCCGGCGGAACCCCTATGCGGCACGGGTGTCGATGACCCGAAACTGGAACAAGAAATGACCGCGACCCGCCACTTCCTGCTCGCCGCTGGCGGGACCGGGGGGCATATGCTGCCCGCCTACGCCCTCGCGGGCGAATTGATCGCGCGCGGCCACCGCGTCGCGCTGGTCAGCGACGACCGCGGGCTGCGTATTCCCGGCGCCCCGGCAGAGCTCGAAACCCACGTTCTTCCCGCCGGGCGCGTGTCGGGCGGGCCGATCGGCTGGATCAAGGCCGCGCTCGCGATCCGCAAGGGGCGCCGACAAGCAATCGACCTGATCCGCGAGTTCGACCCCGCCGTCGCGGTCGGTTTTGGCGGCTATCCCTCGCTCCCGAGCCTGCTTGCCGCGCGCGCGACCAAGCTGCCGAGTGTCGTCCACGAACAAAATGCCGTATTGGGGCGGACCAACCGGCTGCTCGCTTCGCGCGTCAACGCCATCGCGGTCGCCTATCACAACATCCAGCGCCTGCCCGCCGGGAGCGAGGACAAGCGTCATCTGACCGGCAACCCGGTGCGCGAAGAGATAATTGCGATCCGCGATGACGGTTTCCCGCCGCTGCCCGAAGATGGCATCTTCCGCCTGCTCGTCGTCGGCGGCAGTCTGGGCGCAACGGTGCTGAGCGAAGTCGTCCCCGCCGCGATCGCAATGCTGCCGCGCGCCTTGCTCGATCGCCTGCAGGTTGTTCAGCAGTGCCGCGAGGATGATATCGAAACGGTGCGCGCCAAATATGCCGAACTCGGCGTCGCCGCCGAATGCGCGCCCTATATCAAGGATTTTCCCGAGCGGCTGCGCTGGGCGCATCTGGTGATCGCGCGCGCGGGAGCGTCGACCGTCGCCGAACTCGCCTGCGCCGGACGGCCCGCGATCTTCGTTCCCTATCCGCACGCGATGGATGACCATCAGACCTATAATGTTGTCGATATGGTCGAGGCGGGCGGGGCGGTTGCCTTTGCGCAGCCTGATTTCACCGCCGGCGCCGTGGCCAAACATATCCAGCGCATGGCGCTCGAACCCGGCGCGCTTGAGGATGCCGCCGACCGCGCGGCAAGCTGCGGCTTGCCCGACGCGACCCGCGACCTCGCCGATCTTGTTGAATCGCTCGCCGCACCGCCGATGATGGACGTGATCCGCGTCGGCGCCAGCGGTCAGCGCGCCAGAACCAGCGGCATCGCCGCTGCACGCAAGGAAGCTCAATAATGCGCGGCGTCGCAACCGATATCGGCACCATTCATTTCATCGGCATCGGCGGCATCGGCATGTCGGGGATCGCCGAGGTGATGCACAATCTCGGCTATCAGGTGCAGGGCAGCGACATTGCCGACGGCTATGTGATCGAGGGGCTTCGGGGGCGCGGGATCAAGGTCGCGATCGGGCATGAGGCGTCGAATGTCGATGGCGTCGCTGTCGTCGTGACGTCAACTGCGGTCAAGCGCGGCAATCCCGAGGTTGAAGCCGCGCTCGCACAGCGCATTCCGCTCGTCCGCCGCGCCGAAATGCTTGCCGAACTGATGCGGCTGAAATCGACCGTCGCCATCGCGGGCACGCACGGCAAGACAACGACGACCAGTCTCGTTGCGGCCTTGCTCGACGCGGGCGGTATCGACCCGACTGTGATCAATGGCGGTATCATCAACAATTACGGCTCGAACGCGCGGCTTGGCGCGAGCGACTGGATGGTGGTTGAGGCCGATGAGAGCGACGGCAGCTTCCTGCGGCTCGACGGGACGATCGCGGTCGTCACCAACATCGACCCCGAACATCTCGACCATTATGGCAGCTTCGACGCGATCAAGGATGCCTTCGTCGAGTTTATCGAAAATGTGCCTTTCTATGGCGCCGCGATGCTTTGCCTCGATCATCCAGAAGTGCAGGCGATCATCCCGCGCATCCGCGACCGGCGGATCGTCACCTATGGCTTTTCCGCCCAAGCGGATGTGCGCGGGACCAATGTGACGCCCGGCCCCGACGGCAACCGCTTCGACGTCGTGGTGCGTGACCGCGACGGCAACAGCCGGACGATCGAGGGCATCCACCTGCCGATGTCGGGCCGCCACAATGTCCAGAACGCGCTCGCCGCAATCGCAGTCGCTCTCCACATGGGCGTCAGCGACGACAAGATCGCATCGGGCTTCAACGGCTTTGCCGGGGTCAAGCGCCGCTTCACCAAGGTTGGCGAGATTGCGGCGGCTGAGGGCGTTGTCACCGTCATCGACGATTACGCCCACCACCCCGTCGAAATCCGCGCCGTGCTGTCGGCCGCACGCGAAGGCGTCGGGACGGGGCGCGTCGTCGGTGTCGTCCAGCCGCACCGTTTCACGCGCCTGCGCGATCATATGGACGATTTCCAGCAGGCGTTTAACGACGCCGATATCGTGCTGGCGCTGCCGGTCTATGCCGCGGGCGAAGGCCCGATCGAGGGCGTATCGTCGGACACGCTGGTTGAGGGCTTACGCGACCGTGGCCATCGTCAGGCGAATGTCGTTGCCGATGCGGCTGCACTGGCGGCCAGCATCGCCGCTGCGATCAAGGCGGGTGAAGTCGGCGCGGGCGACAAGATCATTTGCCTTGGCGCCGGCGACATTACCAAGATGGCGGCGGGTTTGGCCGCGGCTGTCGAGGTGGCATGAGCACAGCCAACACTCTCCCGGCGGTGCGCGGCAAGCTGACGGCAAAGGCGCCGCTGGCGCCGCTCGTCTGGTTCAAGTCGGGCGGACCCGCCGACTGGTTGTTCGAGCCGAAAGACGCCGGCGACCTCGCCGACTTCCTGCGCGACCTTGACCCCGCAATCCCGGTGATGGCGCTCGGCCTCGGCTCGAACCTGATCGTCCGCGACGGCGGTTTCCCCGGCGTCGTCGTCCGGCTTGGCAAGGCCTTTGCGAAGGTGCAGGTCGAGGATGGAACGACCCTAAGCTGTGGCGGTGGCGCCTCCGGCATCCTTGTATCTTCGACGGCACGAGACGCCGGCGTAGGGGGGCTTGAATTCCTTCGCTCGATCCCGGGCACCGTCGGTGGGTTCGTCCGCATGAACGGTGGCGCCTATGGCCGCGAGGTTAAAGACATTCTGATCAGTTGCGAGATTGTACTTCGTTCAGGCCAGCGCAAATTCCTCGGGCTTGAAGAACTCGGCTACACTTATCGCCATAGCGAACTGCCTGAAGGGGCCGTGGTAGTTGGCGCGACATTTCGTGGATATCGGGACGAACCCGAAGCCATCCAGGCCGAAATGGACCGCATCTCGGCGAACCGCGAAGCCTCGCAGCCGCTGCGCTCCAAAACCGGCGGCTCGACCTTCAAGAACCCCGATGGCCATAAGGCATGGCAACTTGTCGACGAGGCTGGTTGCCGGGGCTTTGCTATCGGCGGCGCGCAGGTCAGTGAGAAGCACACCAATTTCCTGATCAACACCGGCGATGCGACGAGCGCCGATATCGAAGCACTCGGCGATGAAGTCCGCCGCCGGGTCAAGGACAAGAGCGGCATTGATTTGCAATGGGAGATACAGCGCGTGGGAGTGGCGAAGTGAGTCGGGGTCCGTGGCATGTTGCCGTCCTGATGGGCGGCTGGTCCGCCGAACGCGAAGTGTCGCTGATGAGCGGCAACGGCGTCGCCGACGCGCTGGAATCGCGCGGGCACAAGGTCACGCGGATCGACATGGACCGCGACGTCGCGCTGCGGCTTGCCGAGGCGAAACCCGATGTCGTGTTCAACGCGCTCCACGGCGTTCCCGGTGAAGATGGCACGGTGCAGGGCATGCTCGACCTGATGGGCCTCAAATACACCCACAGCGGGCTCGTCACCTCGGTGATCGCGATCGACAAGGAATTGACGAAGCAGGCGCTGGTGCCGCATGGTATCCCGATGCCGACGGGGACGATGGTCGACAGCGAAAGCCTCTTTACAGTCGACCCTTTGCCGCGCCCCTATGTGCTGAAGCCGGTCAACGAAGGCTCGTCGGTCGGGGTCGCCATCGTCAAGGACGACAGCAATTACGGCAATCCGATCGCGCGCGAAGCCGTCGGCCCGTGGCAGGAGTTCGACCGCCTGCTCGCCGAACCCTTCATCAAGGGCCGCGAACTCACCGTCGCGGTGCTTGCCGACCAAGCGCTCGCCGTCACCGAACTACGGGTCAAGTCGGGTTTCTACGACTATGACGCCAAATATACCGACGGTCTGACCGAACATGTCTGCCCTGCCGACGTGCCCGATGAGGTGGCGCAGCGGATGAAGGATCTGGCGCTCCAGTCGCACCGTCTGCTCGGCTGCAAGGGCGCCTCGCGCTCGGACTTCCGCTGGGACGACGAACATGGCCTCGCGGGCATCTTCCTGCTCGAGGTGAATACGCAGCCGGGAATGACGCCACTCAGCCTCGTTCCCGAACAGGGCCGTGCCGTGGGCATGGACTATGCCGAACTGGTTGAACGCATCGTGGGGGAAGCGTTGTCATGAGCAGCACAAGGATCAAGCGCGCGACCGCGCCGCCACGGCGCCCGGCGCGCGCACCGAAAAAGCGGCGGCGGGTCAAGGTCTCGCGCCTCGACGCCATCATGAATGCGCTGCCGATCAGTCCGCAGCGGCTGCAGAAGGTCGCCAACTGGACGATCGGGCTCAGCCTGTTCGCGGTCGCGGGCCTGATCGCGCATGCGACCGGCGTGACCACGAAGGTCAATGAGGAATGGGCGCAGGTCGTCGGCCGCGCAGGGTTTCAGGTCAAGAAGGTCGAGGTCGTCGGCGCCGACCGCATCGACCGGCTGAAAGTCTATGACATCGCGCTGGCGCAGAAGGACCGCTCTATGGCGGCGGTCGATATCGAGGATCTGCGCCACGATCTGATGCGCTATGGCTGGATCAAGGATGCGCGCGTGTCGCGGCGCCTGCCCGATACGCTCGTCGTCGATATCGTCGAGCGGACCCCGGCTGCGATCTGGCAGCATAACAACCGTTTGTCGCTGATCGACGAGCAGGGGGTCGTGCTCGAACCCGTCACCGTCGCGACGATGCCCGACCTGCCGCTGGTGATCGGCCCCAAGGCGAACCAGCGTTCGCAAGACCTCGACCGCCTGCTGGCCGAGGCGAGCAGCCTCAAGGAATTGCTCGCGGGCGCGACCTGGGTCGGCGATCGCCGCTGGGACCTGCGTTTCCGTAGCGGCGAGACGCTGTCGCTTCCCGAGGGCGAAGCCGACGCCAAGCTCGCGCTCGCCAAATTTGCGCATATGGACGGCGCCAACCGCCTTCTCGGCCGCGGGATCCTGCGCTTCGATATGCGCGACCCCAACCGTTTCGTGCTGCGCCTGCCGCACGAGGGACAGGTCGCACCCGCGAAGCTCGATGAGGCGCGCGCAGCGGTCGATGCCGTTGCGGTCGCCAGCGCGGCGGAGAAGGGCTAGCCCTATGGCCCCGCCGCGGATCGAGAAAATCATCACCGCGCTCGATGTCGGGTCGTGGAAGGTGTGCGCGCTGATTGCGGGGCAGACCGCCGACGGTCAGCTTCACGTCCTTGGCACCGGTCAGCGCGAAAGCCGCGGGGTCCAGCGGGGCTATGTGGCCGACATGGAACAGACCGAGCATATCGTGCGCGAGGCGATCGAACAGGCCGAACGCATCGCCGGGCTGAACATTGACGATGTCTGGGTCAGCTTTTCGGCGGGCAGTCTGATGAGCGACGTCGCGCCGATCGAAAGCGAACTCGGCGGCCACCGCATCGAACAGGAAGATGTCGACGATCTGCTTGCTGCGGGTCGCGCCGGGATCGACCCCGAAGGGCGGATGATCCTCCACGCCCAGCCTGCGCTCTATACGCTCGACGGGCTGACCGGGGTGAAGAATCCCATCGGTCTCCACGCCGACCGGCTGGGCGTCGATATCCACATCATCATGGCAGACGGGGCGCCGGTGCGGAATCTTGAGGCGGCGGTGCGGCAGGCGCATCTCGACGTCAACGCCGTCGTCGCGTCGCCGATCGCGGCGGGGCTCGCCTGCCTCTCCGATGAAGAACGCGACCTTGGGGTCGCGCTCGTCGAGCTGGGCGCGGCGGTGACCACCGTGTCGCTCTATGCCGGCGGGATGCTCGTCGAAATGGTGTCGCTGCCCTTTGGCGCGACCGACATCACCGACGATATCGCCTCGGCCTTTGGCATCCGGCGCAGTCAGGCGCAGCGGCTGCAGAGCTTTTACGGATCGGCCTCGGCATCCCCGCGCGACAATAACGAGATTATCGAACTCGATCCCGGCGCCCCTGCGGGCAGCGACGCGCCGCGCATCACCCGCGCGCAGCTCGTGTCGGTGATCCGTCAGCGCCTCGACGCGATGATGGGCGAGATTGGCCGGACGCTGAAGGACCTGCATTTCGTGGGGCCGATCGGCCGACAGGTGGTGCTTGTCGGCGGCGGCGCGGACCTCAAGGGCATCGCCGATTACACCCAGAGCGCGCTTGGCCGCGCCGCCCGCGTCGGGCGACCGCGCGGCTTGCACGGCCTGCCCGATGCGCACAGCGGACCGGCTTTCGCAACGCTCGCGGGTCTGGTTCTCTATGCTGCGTCGGATCCTGTCGACCTGCGCGATTTGCCGACGATGTCGCAGGATGTCTATCGGCCGAAGGGCAGTTCGATCCTGCATCGCCTTATGGCGGCACTGAAAAGTAGTTTTTGAATGCAGAGCACGTGAAAAGGTTAATTTTTTGGGTGATTCCCAAGTCACAATAGTGCAATGCGGTATCAGATAGTCGGGCGGTCGGACCGCCGCCCAGACAGGGTTGCATAGTGAGGAAGCGGTGATGGTTGACCGCTGCAGGGAGACTGATTGATGAGCATCAATATTGGCCCGCCGCAGGTCGATGAGCTGAAGCCGCGTATCGCGGTGATCGGCGTCGGCGGCGCGGGCGGCAATGCCATCGCAAACATGATTGCCGCGCGGGTCGAGGGCGTCGATTTCATCGTCGCGAACACCGATGCGCAGGCGCTGAACGCTTCGCCGGCCGAACGGCGCATCCAGCTGGGGACACAGATCACCCAGGGTCTGGGTGCCGGTTCGCGGCCCGAAGTCGGCCGTGCGGCGGCGGAAGAAAGCATCGCTCAGGTCGAAGAGGCGCTGAACGGCGCGCATATGTGCTTCGTTGCCGCCGGCATGGGCGGCGGCACCGGCACCGGTGCGGCCCCCGTGATCGCCAAGGCGGCACGCGACCGTGGCATCCTGACCGTCGGCGTCGTGACCAAGCCCTTCACCTTCGAAGGCCAGCGCCGCATGCGTTCGGCGGACTCGGGCATTGCCGAGCTGCAGGAACATGTCGACACGCTGATCGTCATTCCGAACCAGAATCTGTTCCTCGTCGCCAACCCGAACACGACCTTCAAAGAAGCCTTCACCATGGCGGATGAAGTGCTTCAGCAGGGCGTGCGCGGCATCACCGACCTGATGGTCATGCCCGGCCTCATCAACCTCGACTTTGCCGACGTGCGCAGCGTGATGCGCGAAATGGGCAAGGCGATGATGGGCACCGGCGAAGCCGAAGGCGACGGCCGCGCGCTCGAAGCCGCGCAAAAGGCGATTGCCAACCCGTTGCTCGACGGCGTTTCGATGGCGGGCGCCAAGGGCGTCATCGTTTCGATCGTCGGCGGTGAAGACATGCGCCTGATGGAAGTCGACGAAGCCGCGAACCATATTCGCGAGCTGGTCGATCCCGACGCCAACATCATCTGGGGCAGCGCGTTCAACGAATCGCTTCAGGGCAAGATCCGCGTCTCGGTCGTCGCGACCGGCATCGACAATAATGGCGAAGCAGCGGCTCCCGCCGCACCTGCGACGCGCAGCTTCTCTTTCGCTCCGGCCCGCGCCGCAACGCCTGCTCCGGTCGTCGAAGAGGCGATCGAACCGGTCGTCGAGGAAGTCCCGGTCGCTCCGGCGGCTCCGGTGGCGGATGCTGAACCCGCACCCGGCTTCTCGCTGGGCGGTCATGCCGAACCCGCAGCCCCTGCGGCTCCGGTCGAGGAAGAGCCGATGGTCCTGTCGCAGGTTGCTGCAACCTATGACGACCTGAACGACGAACTGGTGCTCGGTGAACCTGCGGCGCCGACGCCGGCTTACCGGCCGGCTCCGGTCGAGGAAGCCCCGGCGCGCGCGGCGAGCGGTGGCACTCTGTTCGAGCGCATGTCGCGCCTGTCGCGCGGCTCGACCGCACCCGAGAGCGAAGAGAGCGGCAAGGAAGACGGGGTCGATATCCCGCGTTTCCTGAATCGCCAGAACAACCAGTAACAGGGCCAATCTCATGGCCATTGCTCCGGGCAAGGGCAGGCCGAAATTCGGGATGATCTGACTTGCCCCAGCGGCGATTGAAAATAACGGCCAGGCCGGGGCGCGTGCAGCGATATGCTGCCGCGCTCGGGGCTCTTCTCCTGACGTCGGCGGCGCTGTCGCCGGCTCACGCCATGCAGGCGTCGGTTCCCGATACTGCGACCAGGGCTGCGATGGACAAGCGCACGGCGGCGCGAACCCTGTTGTCGTCGGCGCTGGCCC
>Ga0307414_10000281_pt1 | contig 30115 bp, 23 predicted proteins | sample DK1Ometagenome_FD_203804 | JGI IMG/M metagenome (GOLD analysis project Ga0307414, IMG submission 203804) | Maize rhizosphere microbial communities from greenhouse at UC Davis, California, United States - DK15-O-3 | ecosystem: Host-associated > Plants > Roots > Rhizosphere > Soil | place: USA... | reverse complement strand
AATTTTAAAAACACCAGTCTGGATGAAGCATTAACCGCGCTGAAAGAGACCTATTCAATACATATAAAAAAGGATGGTAAGACCATCATCATTAAGAGCTTATAATCAACTTTAAAACCAATCAACAATTAATTTATGGAGAAAAACTACCAAAGAAAATTGCGGAGATTGAAGTATGGCCTTGGGGCTATGTTATTCTTCACGTTCTTTTGTTTTTCATTTGCCAAGGCTGATGAACTGCAAGGAAGCGCAATTAAGACAGAGAGATTAGATAACTATCTAAAGATAATAGAAAACGCTTATCAGGTGAGTTTCGTTTACGATGCAGCTCAAATCAATAAAGAAATGAGTATTGATGTTCCTGTAAAACTGGTTTCTATAAGAACAGATCTGGAACCATTGAAAGTAAAAGGGATCAATTACAACATCGTTGGAAAACAGGTAATCTTAAAAAAACTTATAACATTCAAAGCCAGCAGAGATGTCGTTGTAAAGGGATCTGTACGTGCAGCTAAGGATAACGAATTATTACCGGGAGTCAGTGTCCGTGAAAAAGGCGTTTCTAACGGTGTTTCGACAAACGGAAACGGAGAGTACCAGATCAGAGTGAAAGATGGTGCTACGATCGTATTTACGGCGATAGGTTACAAAACAATTGAGATTACTGTTGGAACCAGGACAAGTATCGATGTGAGCCTGGAAGAAGACATTAGTCAACTGAAAGAGGTAACCATATCGACTGGATATCAAAATCTTAATAAAAAGTTATTTACCGGAGCGGCAACCAGTTTAAAAGGATCAGACATTAAGCAGGAAGGTATAACCGATGTGAGTCGTATGCTGGAAGGTCGTGCAGCTGGTGTTTCTGTTCAGAACGTTTCCGGTACATTTGGCGCCGCACCTAAAATCAGGGTTCGTGGGGCAACTTCAATTACAGGAGAGAATAAGCCACTATGGGTTGTTGACGGAGTTATTCTTGAAGATGTTGTCAATGTTTCAAATGAGCAATTGTCTTCAGGAGATGTAACGACGCTAATCGGTTCTTCTGTTGCAGGTATAAATGCGGATGATATTGAGAGTTTCAACATTTTGAAGGATGCTGCTGCAACGGCTCAATATGGAGCAAGAGCAATGAACGGTGTAGTCGTTATTACCACTAAAAAAGGACGTGTCGGAAAGCCATTGATCTCTTATACTGGTAACTTTTCTACCTATTTGAAGCCGACTTATAATGATTATAACATTATGAATTCAGCAGATCAGATGTCTGTGTATTCTGAAATGGCACGTAAAGGATGGTTAAACCATAGTATTGCTTCACGTAGGGCAGATGGTGGTGTATTCACTAAAATGTATCAATTGATCAATACTTATGATGCGACTTCAAATCAGTTTGGGCTGGCTAATACTCCGGAAGCGAGAAATGGCTTTCTAACCCGTTACGCTCAGGCGAATACAGATTGGTTTGATACCTTGTTTAAGAATTCATTCTTACAGGAACACTCTTTAAGTGTGTCTTCAGGTACTGAAAAATCACAGTTATATTTCTCTGCCAGTTATTTGAATGATAATGGTTGGGCTAGAGGGAATAGTGTAGAGCGTTATACCGCTAATATGAATGCGAATTTTATCTTATCGGATAAACTTTCTGTGAATTTCATTACTACAGGATCCATCAGAGATCAGAAAGCACCGGGAACGGTTGGCCGTGTAAGTAATCCTGTAGAAGGGAAGTATTCACGTGATTTTGATATCAATCCTTTCAGTTATGCGCTGAATACCAGTAGAACACTTACTGCGTTTGATGAAAATGGAAAAAGAGAGAACTTTACAAGGAATTTCGCGGATTTCAATATCCTTAATGAGCTTGACAACAATACTCTAGATCTGAGTTTGCTTGATTTTAAACTTCAGGGAGGTTTGGGTTACAAGTTTAACAAACATTTTAAATATGATTTTCTTGCTTCGATGCGTTACGTGAAAAGTGGCAATGAGCATAAAGTAAGAGAAAATTCGAATATGGCTAATGCCTATCGTGCAAATGGCGATTCTTATATTCAGGACAATAACCGCTTCCTCTTCCGTGATCCGGAGCATCCTGAGTTGCAGCCCATCGTCGTATTGCCATATGGCGGTTTTTACAACACTAAGGACGACTTCCTGAAAGCTTATATGGTAAGAAACTCCCTGGAGTATAACAATACCATTAACGACGATCACCTCATTAACGTGTACGCATTCCAGGAAATGAGAATGGCAAATCGTCAGTTTAGAAGTAATATCGGTTATGGCTACCAGTTTGATAAAGGAGGGGTACCTTTCCTTGATCCTAACATCATCAAACAGGCAACTTTAAATAACCTGCCGTACTATAGCATGGGGCATAAATATGATCGTTTCGCGGCATTCATGGCAAGAGCAGCTTATTCTTACAAGGGAAAATATTCATTTAATGCTACAGGTAGATACGATGGTTCCAATCAATTGGGTACGTCTGCTACTGCTAGATGGCTGCCAACCTGGAACGTTTCAGGAGCATGGAATGTGGATACTGAAGACTTCATGAAAACTCAGGAGACGATCAGCCGTTTAACTTTACGTGCAACTTATGGTCTTACTGCAAGTTTAGGTAGTGCAACAAACTCTGCTTTGGTACTTAGAAATGGAGCTGCATTGCGTCCGTATAGTAATGAGACCGAGTCTACCATGAATATCGACTATATTGAGAATCGCGATCTTACCTGGGAGAAACAATACGAAACCAATATTGGAGTTGACTTTGGCTTCTTTAAGGATGTGTTGAGTCTGACCGTGGATTTATATAAAAGAAATGGTTTCGACCTGATCAGTCCGTTGAGAACCTCTGGTATTGGCGGGCAGTTTTTAACGACTGCGAATTATGCTGATATGAGAACCAAAGGCATCGAGTTTACGTTATCTGGAAAGATTGTGGATACCAAAGACTGGGGATGGAGAAGTAACCTGAATTTTGGTTATAATGACAATAAAGTAACCAGCTTAAAGAGTCCACAGAATATTTTTCAGTTGATTGGTGCCGATGGTGGACCTCAGGAGGGATTCCCTTACCGAGGTTTGTATTCACTCGAATTTACTGGTTTGAATCATGATACCGGAGTTCCGGAATTCATTAACGAAAAAGGAGAAAGAAGCAATAAAGTATACCTTCAGAGTGATGTAACTAAATACCTTAAATATGAAGGTCCTACTGATCCGAAATTAACCGGAGGTTTCTTTAACCAGGTTCGTTATAAAGGATTTACTTTATCTTCTTTATTCACGTTCTCTGCCGGAAACAAGATCAGGTTAAATCCTGCATTCTCTACTTCTTATTCGGATCTGGATGCACATCCTAACGAATTTAAAGACCGTTGGACTTTGCCAGGTGACGAAACCAGAACCAATATCCCTGGTATACCTGACGTATCTACGGTACTCGGTTTTCCAGGTATTTATCCATACGACAGCTATAACTATTCTTCTGCAAGGGTTGCAGATGGTGGATTCATTCGTCTAAAGCAATTATCGCTGACTTATGCTTTACCTGCTAAAATGTTAAAAAGCATCGGCGCGAACAACGCTTCACTGGGTGTTGTGGCAAATAACTTCTGGCTGATCTATTCAGACAAAAAACTAAAAGGACAAGATCCTGAGTTCTTTGCTTCTGGTGGTGTGGCTTTACCGATCCCTAAACAATATACCCTTTCTTTAAAAGTTGGTTTCTAATTTAACCCAGAATGAAAATGAAAAAGATTAATCAAATTATATATATGTCAGTTCTTGCAACGGTAGCGTTATCCGGTTGTAAGAAGTTCCTGGAGCACCAGCCAGATGACAGATCAGAATTAAATACACCGGTAAAGGTTGCAGAATTGTTGGCTAATGCTTATCCACACGGGAATTATATTCCTTTTGCTGAAGCGATGAGTGACAATGCCGGTGATAAAGGCAACAGGTCGGGTAATGCAATTGACATCACGAATGAATCGCCATGGAAGTATGAAGATCAGGTGGATGCACAGCTGGCAGATACTCCTCCTTACTATTGGAATGCCTGTTACAAGGCAATCTCTGCTGCAAATTATGCTTTAGAAGCGATCGAAAAAGGAGGAAATACAGAAGCCTATATGGCGAGTAAAGGTGAAGCATTGGTTGCGAGGGCTTATTCTCATTTTATGTTGGTTACCTTCTTCTCTAAAGCTTATGATCCTGCTACTGCAGCTTCGGACCCTGGAATTCCTTACGTGACTGCTCCTCAGAAAACAGTAGAAGGAAGTTATCGTCGTGGTACTGTTGCAGAGGTGTATGCGCAAATAGAAAAAGATCTGGAGGAAGGAATTCCTTTGATCAGGAACAATACATACCGTGTTCCTAAATACCATTTTACCACTCAGGCGGCGCATGCGTTTGCTACCCGTTTTTACCTGTTTAAAAAAGATTATCTGAAAGTAGTAGATCATGCCAATGCTGTATTTCCGGGAGCTACTGTTGCTGCCAGCTTAAGACCTTGGAATACTACTTATAATGCTTTGGGATATTACGAATTACAGGCATTGTATACGAATTCTTCTGAACCTGCAAATCTGTTGATTCAGGAATCTGCGACGAGTTGGGGAACCAGCTATGCGGAGTACAACTATTCTTTAAGCTCAGAAGTTCAGAAAATTTTTAATCCTGCAAATAATCCGATAAAAAGAGCATTGGCGATCAGTTCAAAAGTATTTGGCGGCACAGAATTTTTCTTAAACATTCCTAAATTCAGAAATCATATCGTAAAAGAAACGATCAATGCTTCCTTTGGCGAGTTTTATAACATGATTCCTTTGCTGACTGCTGAAGAAGTGTTGTTTAACCGTGCCGAAGCAAACGTTATGCTGGGAAATAACCCTGCAGCGGTGACCGATATGGATGCTTATCTGTCGAAACGTATTGTAAATTACAGTCCGACGGCGATGAAATTCACAGAAGCGAAAGCGATGGCATTTTTTCCGGGCATGGATGTTAAAGACGCCTTGGTTGGCTCTATCCTGAACTTCAAACGTCAGGAATATATGCATGAGGGTATACGCTGGTTTGACATCATCCGCCTTAAAATACCGATAACGCATCCTTATATCAGTGGAGGAGAAGTGATCACTCTTGGTGCTAATGATCCAAGAAGGGTAATTCAATTGCCACAGGAAGCGATTGCCTTAGGTTTAGAGAAAAATGCCCGTTAATCATTTTAATTAGATATGATCATGAAAAAGAATTTTGGAAAGATAATGGTTCTTGGGGTTGCATTGGCAGTTTTAGCCTCATGTAGCAAAAAAGACGATTTAAGTACTCCTCTGGTAGGATTAGGAGGAGATACCTGGGCAAAGGGCCCTTTGGATGAATGGTTAAGCACCAATTATACCACACCTTATAACATAGAGGTAAAATACAAATGGGACAGATCAGAACTGGGAGAGATTGAAAAGGACGTAGTTCCGGTGAAAGAGGATAAGGTGATTCCTGTAATGGATGCGATCAAGAAAGTGTGGATCGAGCCTTATGTTGCGGTTAAAGGAGAGGCATTTTTCAAGAAATATGCGCAAAAGCAGTTCTTCCTTGTAGGGAGTCCTTCCTACAACAGCAATGGAACGATGACCTTAGGTACTGCTGAAGGTGGTAGAAAAATCGTATTGATGGTTCTGAATCAGTTTGATATTAAGAACAAACCCGAAGTACGTAGGATGCTACATACGATCCACCATGAGTTTGGTCACATCTTAAATCAGAACATCGCTGTGACCTCTGATTATCAGAGAATCACTCCTGGTGATTATACTGCTACCTGGTTTAACTTCGACGATACGGAAGCTCAGGCACTTGGCTTTATCACGAGTTACTCGAGATCTAATAAAGATGATGATTTTGTGGAAATGCTGGCAAGTATGCTGGTTGATGGGCAGGCAAGAATGAACGATGTGGTCAACAATCAGTTCATTATGGCAGGTGCATTTATTAAGAGAGATGGAAAAGGATTATACGAGCGTAACAATGATTCTAGGTCTAAACTGACAAGGAAACAAGCAATTGTAATTGCTTACTTAAAAGATGCTTATGGTATCGAGTTGTCACAATTACAGGCAAAAACTCAGGAAGCAATTGAGAAGCTTTATCCAACACCGGATCTCACCAGTGTAATTGCATTTGATAAAGAGTTGAATTCGATCAACATTAATCCGCAAAAACTGACTGGACTTTCTCCGAAATTCCTGACGGCTTTTAATGCCGGAAACACAGGTTTGTTAAATATGGGGTATTATCTGGATAACATCTCTCTGACGCTGATTTCGCCGAATAAAGTCGTACTTAGCGTAAATTTAATGGATCCAACGGCTGCATTAGGCCAAGGGTATTTAGGAAATTTCGTGTTTGATGCGGCTACGGTGGGTGGAGTAACTACATTGAGCAACCCTGTTGCAATGAATGGAAATGCAACTTTTATACAAGCAGCAGTAACCCCTTTACTTGCTTATTTTGACAATCAAAAGTTCAATATTCGTTGGGTAGATGATATCGTTCCTCAATCTAAAAACCTTTATGGAGGATTTGTGAAAACTACTGATGCGACTTCTTACTTATTTGGCACATTGCAATCTTTTTAATATGAACACAATGAAAAATCTTTTATTATATTTTCTTCTGCTGACTACAGTTTTTGTGTCCTGCAGGAAGGATGATACAAAGCCTATTATGGGTAATGTTGATGAACGTTTAAATGAAACACTTACGGCTTATCAAACTCAACTGGCCGGCGCTGCCTATGGTTGGAAAGCTGTGGTATTTCCAAGTAAAGGTTATGGTTTTGGTCATTTCTTTAAATTTGATGACAAAAACAGAGTAACGATGTACTCTGATTTTAACCTGGAAGGACAAACTAAAAGTCTGGAAAGCAGCTATCGCTTGAAGGCTCTGCAACAACCTACTTTATTGTTCGATACCTATTCTTATTTGCACATCCTGCAAGATCCAACTCCTTCTTTAAGTGAAGGTGGAGAGCTGGGAGAAGGTTGGTATGCCGATTTTGAATTTAAATTCGTTTCAGCTACTACCGATACCATAAAACTTACAGGCCTGTATAACCAAAGTCCATTGGTATTGGTTCGTGCAAGTAAAGAAGATTACGAATCTTATAATGCAAAAGGTCTGGAGGTAATGGATGAGGCTACGCAGGAATACACCGCTCAACCTACTTTTAAATACCTTGATTTAGGTGATGGTAAGCAGATTCAGTGTAACATAGATCCAAATACAAAAAGCTTTGTAATGATTTATAAAGACAACAGTAATTCGATCGTTGCTCCTATTACCCAATTCGGATATATGAACAGTAGTTTATTCCTAAAGGATTACGTTTCTTTTAATGGTATTGCATTTAATGAATTGTTTTGGGATAATGTTAAGGAATCTTTTTACGTTAAAGCCGGAGGTAAAAGATATGATTTTCAAAATTCCGTTACCGCTCCCTTTAACCTGAATTCTTTATTGGGTGTAAGTTTTAATACCCTTGATATCGATACTTCTATTCCACTGGAAGGTTCAAGTCCTGATTTTATAGCAAAGGTCGACTCTTTTAAAGCATTGTGTGAACTTGCATATGGTTTAACATTGACCAATATGACTTTCAAATTCAAACCTGTAAATAATACGATGACATTAGACTGTATTGTGTTGCAGGAAGGAAGGGCATTTATTGCTACTTTCCCGTTCAGCTATACAAAGGATGCAAACAATGTCTATAAATTTAAGCAGATCCCTGCAGGAAATAACGGAAATGCAGGTTTACTGGTTTCTTTTATAAAACCAATATTTGATGTTTTAAACGCAGATAGATTCACCTTAGATAATTTCAATGTAAGGCTGGGACAGTTTAAAAGTATTGAGAGACCAGAGTTTTATTTCTCTGGTTCTTTGATAAAGAATTAATATTTTCTTTAGCGCTCCCCCCCCTTAATTGAGGCCGGTAGACTTAGGTTTCCCGGCCTTTTTTATGTGATATTTTTTACAATACCAAGTCGCTGATCTCTAATCTTCTTTCCTTATCTTTGCAAGATGAAAAAGATAGCTTTTGTCTTCCTTTTTATGGTATTATTGGTTACGTCCAATATGCCATCTGCCAGTGCGCAGTGCGCCATGTGTACCGTTAGTGCTGAGCAAAGTGTTAAAAATGGAAATACACAAGGAAAGGGCCTGAATACCGGCATTATCTACCTGCTGGCCATTCCTTATCTGTTAATTACGGGAATGGGGATTTTATGGTATGTAAAGTTTCGTAAGAAAAATACAGATCAGGTATTTAATATCTCGGAATAAGTTTCAATTCACCCTTCCTGCTTCTTCGCGGGTTTTTGACAGATATGGAAAGAACATCTAAGTTGTATGCACTTGTGCATGGGAAATGTCCGCAGTGTCGCAGGGGCGATATCTTTACCGGAAGTCTTTATGGATTTAACTTGCAACGCACGAACACGGTTTGTAGCCATTGTGCATTTCGCTTTGAGATTGAACCGGGTTATTTTTATGCAGCAATGTATGTTAGCTATGCGATGAACTGTGCAGAGATGATCTCTCTCGGCGTGGCTGCCTATATCTTATCAGGAGGTTGGCTTGAATTTGAATCTTTTTGGTTATACATCACTGTCATCTTTTCAGGATGTTTAATTTTGGCTCCTTTTAACTATCGCTATTCCCGTGTGATTTTATTACATTGGCTAACACCAAAAGTTAAGTATAACGCCTATTACGATAAGCCATGATTAAACCAGAAACACTCGCTTTTATAACCGACGTAGCTCAAAATAATACCCGCGAATGGTTTGCGGAAAATAAAGCCAGATACGAAACTGCAAAGGATGATGTATTGGCTTTTGTGGATCAGCTCATCCCTAAACTTGCGGCTTCTGATCCTGAATTTTCTATAGATACACCTGCAAAAAAATGTTTACTTCGCATTTATAGGGATGTACGGTTTAGTAAGAACAAAGATCCTTACAAAAACAATTACGGAATTTCGTTTAACGTGAAGGGAAAAGGAATTCCTGATCCAGGTTATTATCTTCATATCCAGCCTGGACAATGCTTTTTTGGTGCAGGCTTCTGGATGCCTGAAGCTCCTGTCCTTAAAAAGATCAGAGAAGAAATTGATTACAATACTTCGGAATTTCTCGACATCATCAATGCTAAAAGTTTCAAAAATACGTTTACACTGAGTCAGGATGATAAACTGAAAAATGCCCCTAAAGGATATGAAGTTGATCATCCTCAGATAGAACTTTTAAAATTAAAGAGCTTTATTGCTATTTACCCTTTAAAAGATGAAGACTTGTTAAAACCAGGAATCGTTGATCAGTTGAAAATTGCTTTTGAAAGTGTCTATCCCTTTATATTATTTTTGAGAAATGCCGTAGCGCAATAGTTATGATGAAAAAAACCGCTTTATTTTTATTTGCCGGATTACTGGCAACCGCTTTCAGTGCCTGTGTCGTTTTGTCTCCAAAAAAGTATAAAGCTTTACTGGCAAAACAGGATTCACTGAGTTCCGGCCTGGAGCAGGCACACCTTAAAGGGGAATACCTGGAAGGATTGATTGCGAGATTGAAAAAGGATACGACAGGTTTAAGCGCGACTTTAAACGACCTGAGAGGAAAGTATTCTGAAATGGATGGAAACTATGCTAAGCTAAAGGATAATAGCTCTACAGAGATTAGTAAGCTTTCCCAAGACCTTAAAAAGAGAGAGCAACGATTAAAGGAAGTAGAAGAGGTATTGCGTAAACGGGATGAGGCCACCAATCAGTTGAAGGAAAAGTTACAGCAAGCCTTACTTGGTTTTACCAAGAGTGGTTTGACAGTAGAAATAAAAAATGGAAAAGTATATGTATCCCTTATGGATAAGTTGTTGTTTCCTTCCGGTAGTATCATTATCGACGAAAAAGGAAAGCTGGCACTTGCCCAGTTAGCAGGTGTTTTGAAGGAACAACCTGAAATCAATATTGCGGTAGAAGGGCATACAGATTCACAGAAGATCACCAACCTTGGACAGATCAAGGACAATTGGGATCTGAGTGTGTTGCGGTCGACTTCAGTAGTTCGATACTTGACAGAGGTGACCAAAGTAGAAGGTGTACGTATGACTGCAACGGGTAAAGGCGAATTCCAACCCCTGGCACCAAACACAGGAGCTGATGGCAGAAGCAAAAACAGAAGAATTGAAATTGTGCTTTCTCCTAAATTGGATGAGTTGTACAATCTGATAAAACAATAATTTACTATAACGTATAAAAAAAATGCGTTCTGATATTTTCAGAACGCATTTTATCTTATATCAGCGATTAAAAAGGGCTGTTGAAGTCTTTAAAAGCAGGAAGCACCTGGTCTTTATCAGAAACAATAAACTCACTTTCAGAAATAACTTTATTCCATTGAATGTTCAGATCTGCATCATTCCAGATCACTCCGATTTCTGAATCTTTATCGTAGTAATTACTTACTTTATAAGTAAAGATAGTTTCATCTTCCAGGGTTAAAAAACCATGTACAAATCCCGGTGGAACCCAAAGCTGCCGATGGTTTTCTCCGCTAAGTTCAATATCGTAGTGATTGCCATAGGTAGGAGATTCTTTTCTGATATCAACTACTACATCCATCACTTTTCCCTGTATCACTCTGACCAGTTTACCCTGATCAAAAGGGGATTTCTGTGCGTGTAGGCCTCGTAAGGCTCCTTTCTGTGAAAAAGATTGATTGTCCTGAACAAAGTTGACATTGATGCCTGCTTCTGCCAGTGTTTTCGCATTGAAACTTTCGTAAAAATAGCCGCGGTTGTCTTTCCACACTTTGGGTTCTATGATCAGTAGACCTTCAATGGGTGTTTTTATAATATTCATATTAGGGATTAGATTACATATTCCATTAGCGTGCGAAAGGAAACCACCTGGTTTTCAAAATTCGCCGCAACCTCAGCCTGAAAGGCTGGAGCATAAATTTCCTGATAATCCAGGTAATCTGCCATGTTTTCCACTACATATTGGGCACAATAGGTAGCCCCTTCATTCGGAGAATCCACTACTTTAAGCAAACGATGAGAAACGAATTTCCCTGTAGACATTACAGTTGGAATATGGGACTCCTGCATCCATTGCAACCAACGGTCGGCAACGGCATCTTCAATTATTGAAGTAACATTGTATAATAACATAGGGCAAAGATAGGAACTATGTACCAATAATATCTCCACGAAGTTTCCTAAAACGCTTCCGTGCTTCAGTTGTATACATGCTGCCGGGATAATCATTGATCAGCTTCTGGTACAATACCTTTGCTTGCTCATTGTCTTTTAGATTGGTCTCATAAAGTCCGGCAAGCGTAAACAAGGCATCATCTGCCCATATGCTCGTATGTTGTTTCTCTGTCAGCTCCTTCAAAACAATAATCGCCTGACTGATTTCGTTCTTTTTGATAAAGATCTTTGATTTTGCCATCAGGATATCGTCCAGCAGACTATTGCTTGGAAAGGCAATGGGAATGCTGTCCAGTTTTACCATCGCTTTTGCCGAAAGATTTCTGAACTGAAGCATTTCTGCATCGGCATACATTTTTAATGCACTGCTGTCTGTAGTCGATTGAAGATTATCTGAAATCAGGAGACTCAGGTTCAAGGCATCATTGGCAATCAGTTGTGACGTTGAGGCCTTCAGAATGTCTGCCTGTGATTTTGCATAGGTAAAGTTTCCCTGGTAAAAGGATAGTCTTGCCGACCGGTATCTTGCCTCATTTCCGATGGCCTGATTTTCGAATTGTTTGGCTACCTGTTCGTAGAGCAGAATGGCTTCCCAGGGTTGTTGTGTTAAAATATAAATGTCTCCCAGGTCAAGCTTTAGTTGCCCGGTTTCCGCATTGGGAAGACCCGGAATTTTAAGCGCTTCTTCCAACCCTTTTTCTGCTTTTTCAAGATCATTTAGGTAGTAAGCCTGCAGGTTTACCCATTTTTTTAATGCAAAAACGGTTTGCGGCGTTTTGCCATATTCGTCCAGTATGGATTGATAAGCTGCTGCCAGTTCCGTAATGGCATTTTTCTCAAACTTTCCGGCAATTACCAATTGGTATTTGGCATTAACGAGCTCCACCTTTGCCGGGAGATAATACTCATTTTCTTTTCCTTTTAATAGCAGATATTCATAAGCTTTGATGGCTACCGGGTAAGCCTGGTTGCTCAGGAAAGTATTGGCAGCCTGATACAGAATTGCGCCGTCGTCTTTAATCCGTTTGTCCTGTGCAATCAATTGCCTCAATGCCATTTCATATTCCTGTTGCTGCAGGTATTGCCAGATTAATAATTTGGTATAGATTTCCGTTTGTGGTTCCTTCTGAATCTTTTTTAGCAATGCAGACTGTAAAAGCTGGTAATCGGAATTGTCTTCAAAGACGGTAGACAATACGCTTTCTGCCTGGGGAAGTAGTTGAGGCATTTCGGGAAGTGCATTCAGGTATTCCTGAATCAGCATGTTTTTATCCTTTTTATAGCGGTAAATACTCAGCAATTCAAAAGTGAAAGGCTTATTGTCGTTCATCAGCTTTCTTCCCTGTAAAAAGGTAGTGATGGCCAGGTCATAGGCCTGGAAATTGTAAAAATTATTAGCCAGCTCCCGGATCTTATACTCTTCGGCAGGAAGGTTATTAATGGCTTGAAGGTATTGTTTATTGGCCTCCTCTAGCTGTCCTTTTTCCTGATAAAAACGGCCAAGGGCGATGCTATACGCTGGTTTCTTAGGATTTTGTCTGATTAGCTTTTTGACCAGTTTCTCTGCTTCCTCAAATTTCTTAATCTTTAACAACGAAGTGAAATATAGTTCAAAATACGTGTCACTATTTGTTTTATTAAAGAGCTTTTCCAGTAATATGGAAGCTTCCTGGAACTGCCCCTGCTGATAATATTGATAAGCAAGTGCATCGTCTACACGCTCCTGAGCAGAAGAACACAACGCCGAGAGGCAAAAAGAAATGATCAAAACTAATTTTTTCATCAGCATATATTTATTTATCAACGGTTATGAAACTATCTTAAGCATGTTCATTGTTTTTTATAAGCGTATAAGCTGATGATGGTTTCATTGGGATAAAGTGTACAGGAGCCTAAAATTAACGATTTAAAGGTTAATTTATGCTTTAAGTACACAAGATTAATACACGCTGGTATTTTAAATGTTACTCATTTATATTCCCATACCACAAAAAAGTAATTATATTCAACATCATACGCCAGAGATAAAGGAGTATAAAAGTAACAATATTGGTGTATAGCCTTTTTAGAAAGGCAGCGTTGTGTAGCTTTGCAGGCTATTAAATAATATGATTGTATATAAAAGATACTTTTTCCTGTTTTTAATATCTCTTGCTTTTGCCTGTCAGCAGAAGGAGGGGGAGCCACGTCTTATTCCCCTTGATGATTTTTTTAAATCACAGGATAAAATTACTTATCGTGTTTCTCCTGATGGATTAAATATCTCTTACCTTAAACTGGAAGATTCAGGTCTGAACCTTTATATTGAGGATATTGCTACCGGAAAGGCGAGGAAAATTACCCACCTGAAAGACAAAAATGTTATTTTTTATTTCTGGGTAAGCAACAATGACCTGATCTATTATAAAGAGATTGATGCGGCAAAACGTCGTTCAGATATTTTTATCATCAACAAAGAAGGATTAAATGAAAGGCAATTGAGCAGGAATGAGCAAGGGAAAATGAGGGTTTTGGAAGATCAGTTGATCGATGATAAATTCTTGCTGGTCTCTTCCAATAAAAGAGATTCTACTGTTTTTGATGTTTACCGGCTAAATGTGAGAAATGGAAGTATGGAGATGGCAGCTAAAAACCCCGGAAACATTACAGATTGGAAAACGGACTCAGAAGGGAAATTAAGACTGGCCGTGAGTACAGACGGCGGGACGACCACGATGTTATACCGGGCGCAGGAAGGACAAGTCTTCAAGCCCATCATGACCAATAATTTTATCACTACTTTTAAACCTGTGGCCTTTAAGCATGACCGTCCTAATATTATCTACGCCATTTCCAGTGTAAACCGAGATAAAAGCGCGCTTGTCGAAGTGGATTGTAACACAGGAAAAGAGTTGAAAGTGCTTTTTGGAAATGATACCCTAAATATTACGGAAGCTCAATATTCGAGAAAGAAACAAAAGATGTCTTTTCTGACCTACGAAACCTGGAAGAAAGAGAAACATTACCTTGACGATTCTATTAAGATTATCTATAATGACCTGGATCGTCTGCTGCCTAAAACGGAGACCCAGATACTGTCCCGTGATAAAGCAGAAAACGTATTTGTCATCAGGACTTTTACCGACAGAAACCCGGGTTCTTATTATCTTTATTTTGCTGACAAAAGAAAACTCCGGAAATTAAGTGATTTTAATTCCGCAATCCGGGAAGGAGAGATGAGTGAAATGAAAGCGGTTAGCTTTCAATCGAAAGACGGAACTAAAATTAACGGCTATCTCACCCTTCCTTTACATGTTAAAGCAGTTCATCTGCCGGTTGTGGTATTGCCGCATGACGGTCCTGTAAGCAGGGATTTATGGGGGTATAATGCAGAGGTCCAATTTTTAGCCAACAGGGGATATGCTGTATTTCAGATCAATTATCGCGGTTCTTCAGGGTACGGAAAAACCTTCATGTCTGCCGGATTTAAAGAATGGGGAGGAAAAATCCAGGATGATATCAACGATGGGGTAAACTGGCTCATTGGAAAAAAGATTGCAGACCCGAAGAGAATAGGAATCTATGGAACCGGATTTGGTGGTAATATCGCTTTGAACAGCTCTTATCTGAGCCCTGGGATTTATGCTTGTGCTGCCTCTAATTCTGGTGTAATTAACTTGTTTGCCTATTTAAAATCTATACCGCCCTATTTTAAAACAAGTCTTCAGCTATATTATGGTATTGTCGGAAATCCACTAACTGATGCCGATCAGATGCGTAAATCTTCGCCGTTATTCCAGACCGATAGGATCAATATTCCCGTATTCATTTGTCAGAATGTAAAGGATCAGAATACGAATGCTGGCGAATCCCTGCAATTTGTGAAAAACCTTAAAAAGAGAAATGTGAACGTCACCTATCTGGAAAATGAAGGCATCATATTTCCAGCTAAAAATCAGGAAAGCAGACACCAGTTCTATACTACCCTGGAACAATTTTTAGAGACTAATCTTAAAAACAGGTAAATTCGGATCTCATGATCTCAGAGAAAAAAACAGGCTATCGTAAGAATTTTTCCTTAATCCTTACTTTCATCGTATTGATGTCTGTATTGTTTTGCCTGTCCTTATACCTGGCTTATAATTTTAGCAAGAAATTCATCGAAAATGAATTTGTATCAGAGAAGGTCAACGTATTGGAGCAGAGTATTAAACCATATAATGATTTCTTTCAAAAGAAGTTGCCCGAGGTCTCTTATTACAACGGATATCTGGATTCTGCCACGGCTTCCAACTTTGTGGATACGGTATTGCTGGAATATCCCTTTGTTTCCAAAGTGGTGTTTTATGATTCCGAGGTAAAGAATACACCTGTAAGTGACGGATTAAATACCGGTAAATTTTCTTTCGGGCCGAAAAATATTTATCAATTTGGAAGTTTGATTCCACAGGATTCTGTGCTATTGTTCTCCAGGGAGAATACCAGGAACTTTATTGTAGGAGATGATTTTAACGGATTGGCGTTGAAACTGGCTTCGTATATTGAAAGTCTGGACACCACTAAAGTGCCGGATCAGGATGAGCTGTTCAGCAATTTCAGTAATGTCCGCTCCAATAAGATCACTTATCTCAATATTCCGAGAATGGAGGAACTGAAGGCCTATAAAAGAATGTTGAGGAATGTACTCGATCCGCAGCCTGTGTACCAGCAGGACATGATGTGTTTTCACCTGGATCCTTATAAGATTAAGATCATTAATTCCAGGCCCCTCTTGTATCAGTTTATCAAAATACAACCCCTGACTTATGATCCTTTAGATACTTCGCAAGCCTATCTCAGTACAGAGATTACCCTTCCAGGGCCTTTTTCTGATTATAAGCTTTATTTTATCTCCTCCAAATCATTTGTTGATAAGGAAATCCTCAGTTACTTTTTACCTATTGCTTTAGCAATCCTCGTTTTTTATGGGATTGTGGTGCTGGTTGCCTTTCTGATTTACAGAAATCTGAATATCAATCAACGGATGTTTAAATTGCAGTACGATTTTGTGAATAACCTGACGCATGAGTTTAAGACGCCCGTCAGTGTCATCAAGATTGCGGGAAATAACATAAAAAGTGCTACTGTTCTTACCGATCGGGAGTTGAAACTGTATGGGAAGATTCTGGATGAAGAGGCAGATAAGCTAAATGGGCTAATGAATAAATTGCTGGCCTTCACTCAGATTGAAAATAAAGCCATTCAATTAAACAGAGACGAGATCTACATGGAAGATTTTATCGAGAGTACCGTAGAGTCTCATCGATTGAAGCACCCTGATTTTGATTTCACCTACGAGGTGAGCGGCTTCAGTACCTTTGTGACCGACCCGGTTCTCCTGGGAAGCCTCTTTGATAACCTTGCTGAGAATGCCTATAAATATTCACCACCGGAGCGTAAAAAGTTACACATCAGTGCCCGTTTAATCAAAGGAAGAGTCGTATTTAGGTTTACGGATCATGGGATCGGAATCCCATCCTCCGAAATTAATAATATCTTTAAGAAGTTTTTCCGCATTCAGAACCAATACAACCAGAATGGAAGCGTCGGACTGGGCTTGGCTTTCTGTAAGGAACTCGTTAACTTTATGAAGGGCGAGATTACCGTGAAGAGCAGGGTAAATAAAGGAACAGAATTTAAAATTGTACTACCATATAATGATTAGAAAGTATGTCTAAGGAAATTAAAATATTAATAGTTGAAGACGATGAGAACTTAAGGTTTCTAGTAGTACATCGCTTAAAAGCAGAAGGATATGAGATCATTGAAGCTGGAGATGGAGATGCTGCGGAAAAATTGATCCTTAGCGAAAAGCCGGATATTGTATTGCTCGACTGGATGCTACCCGGTAAACAAGGTTCGGAAGTTTGCGAAGAAGTGAGAAAACAGGGATTTGAAAATCTGATTATCATGATGACTGCAAAAGCCCAGGATATCGATAAAATTGATGCCTATAACTTTGGTGTTTCCGACTATGTAACCAAACCCTTCAATATGGATGTACTGGTAGCGATGCTCGATAATAAAGTGAAATTCCTGCTAAACAGCGATCGTTCAGAAATCCACCGTTTTGGCAATATGGAACACCATCCTAATATCCATACTTTATTCAGGAATGAAAAGAAAATCGAACTGACCATTCTGGAAAACAGAATCTTGCTTTATTTTCTCCGTAACCCTAATAAAGTGATCAACAGGGATGCTTTGATGCTGGAAGTATGGGGATACAATTCAGATGTAAATACCAGAACGCTGGACATGCACATTGTACGCCTGCGTAAAAAGATAGAACTTAATCCGGATAATCCTCAGCTATTGCAAACGGTTAGAGGGGTTGGATACCGCTTTAATCCTGCTTAAAATCTAATACTCAGTAATAACAGAAGCAGATATTGTAAAATCATTATGCCATCCAGAAAGAAGAAATAGTAATACTCGTTCTTTTGGATGCCGGACTTAAATATGAGCCATCCTGTTAGCAGGATGGTGACGGTTAGGGCGATGACATCCAGATTGATGTTCTGACTGAACAGCAACAATAGAACGAGGTAGCCTAAAAGTAAAAATTGACAAAAAATATAGGCCTTCTTTTCGCCGAACATTACCGGGATCATTTTCAGTTCATATAGCTTGTCCTGAAAGAGGTCCCGGATATCAAAAGGAATCGTGATTGCTGCAATGAATAAAAAGCGTTTGCCTACAAGCAGTAAAGTCTCGCCTGTAGAGATGTTGATGGAGTAACTGTGTTCTACCTCCACAATAGGTAATAAAACGCAACTGATGGCCCATACGATCGCAACCAGAAAGAGTTTGATACCTGGTATATTCCTTAATCCGATCTTTTGATGATTTAAGGTCAGGAAGGGGATGCTATAGCTAACCGCTATTGCTCCCGTAAAAAGCATCAATAACTTCCCTTCTATACTTAGATATAGTAATCCCAGGGGGATCAGGCAGAGCGCTGAGATCAGTGTGATGGAAATGATCAGCCGGTGATGCGAAAAGATCCAGCGCACCCTTATATAAGCAGAGTTACCCGGATCTTTAGGAGGAGACATCAGCATACTGAAATTATAGATGGCCAGAGTCCCAAAAAATAAGATCGCAAGAATGTTCGTGTTTGGCCGTACCTGTAATAAATGGTAGGTCAGGAGTCCCTGGGCAACTGCACAGACCGCAATGAATAAATTGCTGAATAGTAGAAAATCAAGGCTGGAAAATAGTATTCTTTTTACCATGTCCGGGGAAAGATTAGCTAAGCGCGTTTCAATTCAAATATCGTTATTTCAGGTAAAATTCCAACCCTTCCCGGATAGCCCAGAAAGCCATATCCGACATTTACATACAGTTGTTGCTGTTTTTCCTGGTATAAACCAGCCCACTCTTTATAAATATATTGTACCGGACTCCATTGGAAGTGCTCCGTTCGGACACCGAACTGCATACCGTGGGTGTGTCCGCTAAACATAGCATCTATCTGAGGATATTTAGGCAATATTTCAGCCCTCCAGTGGGAAGGATCATGGGACAGCAATAATTTTACAGGAAGGTCATCCGTATCTTTAATTGCCAGGTCCATTCTTCCATATTTTGGAAAGCGTCCGGTCCCCCAGTTTTCAATTCCCAGGATTCCAATCTCTTCCCCGTTAATTTTTAAACGTCGGTTTTCGTTCATTAACAAGTCCCAACCCATTAGCTTATGGGTCTTGATCACATCCTCCAGGTTTTTAGTCTTGGCAGCTGAGGGGATTATCCCGAAATGATACTCTCCATAATCATGGTTTCCCAACACCGAGTAAACCCCTAACGGGGCCTTTACCTTGCTGAAAATATCCTGATAATCCCGCATTTCGGTTGCCATATCATTTACAATATCGCCGGTAAAAAAGATCACATCAGGTTTCTCTGCAAGCAGCATTTCTACCCCGCCAAGCACTGCTCTGGGATTATAAAAACTTCCGGAGTGGATGTCCGAGATCTGTCCAAGTTTCATTCCTTCGAATGATGCAGGCAGATTAGGCAGTATCAGTGTCTTCCGTTTTACTGTGTAGTCGTAGGCTCCTTTAGCAATGCCCCAGGTTAATGAGGTAAGCGGTATCGCTGCAGTAATCAATCCTGCTTTTACCAGGAAGGATGAGCGGCTGATGGGTTCACCTGGTAGGGGCTCAGTGATGGTTTCTGGTAACGCCGGATCTGGTAACGGGCCCGACAAAGGTTTTTTTACTGATCTGGAAAGTTTAATGATGAGTCTTCTCAGGTCGTCGACCACTAAGAAAGGAAGCAGGACCAGCTTACAGGCAACCGTTAAAAAGTAGGCCACTAGGATGATGGATTTCATGCTTAGAAACAGGTGTGCATAAAAAGCGCTGAAGACGCCGATCACCAGAAAGGTCGTATAACCCCACCAGATAATGGTAAACAACTTTTTTGTTCCAGGCTTCCATTTCCTGAAAACACTAAGAACGGCACGATAGCAATAATAATCAAATGCTAACAGTAGAATAGATAAAATTATAAAGACGGGTAATCGGCCCATTCGCAGGTTTTAAAGGTTATTATTAATTATACTTTGAGATCTCAGATTTTCTATCTGAAATCAAGGTCATCTTCGTCTTCATCAGGTCCGGTACTGAACAAGCTATCGAACAGATCTGAGAAGCCGAAGCCACTTTCCAGATATTTCTTGTTGAGTTGTGAATATTCTGCCAGTCCATGGAGTACAAATTCCATCATCAAAAGGGTTTGGTTTGCACTTAGTTTAGGATGAAACTGTTTGACCAGCTCATTCAGTCCTGCCACCTGCATCAGTTCTTTTTTATAAGCAGCTAAAGTCAGGCGGTCAGAAAGATCCAGCGTATTTCCTTCTGTAAACCACTCCGTAACACTTAGGTATGGATTGGCAGATTTGCTCTTCTTTGCTTTTTCAGGATCCGGGAAATAACGGTTAAATAACGACTTGATTGCCTTTCCGATTAAGGTACGGGCAATTTTTGCCGGACCTTCCAGTTCACCTTCATAAACCAATTCAATCTTTCCGGTAATTGCCGGAACAATACCTACGAGGTCTGACAGCCTTACAAAGGTGTTTTTCTCCCTGTTTATCAGCATTCTTCTTTCCGCTGAGCTGATCAGGTTTTCATAGGCGGAGATCGTTAACCTTGCGGAAACTCCGGATTTTTGATCTATGAATTCACTCTGACGGGCTTCAAATGCCACTTGTTCCACCAGGTCTTTTACCAATCCATCGGATTCGATAGCTGCTTTTTGTTCTTCACTGATCTTTGCTTCCTGGAAAGTGATCTTTCTGGAAATGGCAATTGTTTTAGGGTAATGGGTTAGAATCTGACTTTCTATCCTGTCTTTTAATGGTGTGACGATAGATCCCCTGTTGGTATAGTCCTCAGGGTTTGCTGTAAATACAAACTGCACATCCAATGGCAGGCGGAGTTTAAACCCTCTGATCTGGATGTCTTTTTCCTGAAGCATATTGAACAGGGCAACCTGAATGCGTGCCTGCAGATCAGGAAGTTCATTGATCACGAAGATGCTGCGGTGTGCCCTTGGGATCAGTCCGAAATGAATTACTCTTTCATCATTATACGTTAACTTCAGTGTAGCTGCCTTAATCGGATCTACATCGCCAATTAAATCGGCAACTGTTACATCAGGTGTGGCGAGTTTCTCCGTATAGCGTTCGCTGCGGTGCTGCCAGCTAATTGGGGTTTCGTCCCCATGAATTAAAATTTCATGTTTTGCATACCAGGAGATCGGGTTCAATGGATCATCAAAGATTTCGCTTCCTGCAACATAAGGAATATATTCGTCCAAAAGGTTAACCATCAAACGTGCAATCCGTGTTTTTGCCTGCCCTCTTAAACCCAGCAATAAAATATTATGTCTGGAAAGAATAGCGGTTTGAAGCTCAGGGATAACCGTTTCATCGTATCCTAAGATTCCTTCAAAACCGGCTTCATTACTTTGAAGCTGGGTGATCAGGTTTTTACGAAGTTCGTCCTTTACGGCTAGTGATTTATAGTTGGAAGCTTTGAGCTGTCCCAATGTTTTTATCGTGATGTGATCCATATTGTATCGTCGTATTGAGCTGTTCTATCGAACCGTTTTTCTTCTGTTTTTAATGTAATCTTCAAAAATATACTCTCCAAGGCCTGTAAGGGAGCTATAGAAGGCCCTTCCGCCATTAATCTGCGTAAACTCCCGTACGAACTGCTGCAGATAGGGATCCTGGGCAATCATAAAAGTAGTGATGGGAATGTTCAGGCGCTTACATTGTGCCGCCATGTTTAATGTTTTATTGATCACCTTCCGGTCGAGCCCCATACTGTTTTTATAATAGCGTCCATTTTCCTTCAGGCAGGTTGGCTTGCCGTCGGTAATCATAAAGATCTGCTTGTTATGTGTTTTTCGACGGCGCAACAGGTCTGCAGCCAGTTCCAGTCCGGCAAAAGTATTGGTATGGTAAGGGCCTACCTGTAAATAGGGCAGGTCTTTTACGGTAATCGGCCAGGCATCATTTCCAAATACCACAATGTCCAGTGTATCTTTTGGATAACGGGTTTTGATCAGTTCTGCAAGTGCCATTGCCACCTTTTTAGCAGGAGTTATTCTGTCTTCTCCATAAAGGATCATAGAATGGGAGATGTCAATCATCAGCACAGTAGAGGTAAGGGTTTTATAGTCCTTTTCTTCTACTTCAAGGTCTCTTTCAGTAAGGGTAAAGTTTCCTATGCCATGGTTGATCTGTGCATTGTGGATGGAGGCAGTCATATCAATCTGGTCGAGACTATCTCCAAAAGTATACTCTCTTCTGTCGGCATTCTTCTCCTCTCCGATACCTGAGATATTGCTGTTGTGATTTCCCTTTCCTGCTTTCCTGAGCTTGCCAAAGATTTCTTCCAGTGCAGACTGCCGGATGGTTTGTTCTGTCTTGGCGGTGATGCTCATATCGCCATTGCCAGGATTTTCCTTGAGGTAACCTTTATCTTTTAAATCCTCGATAAAGTCGCCCATCCCGTAATCGTTATTCGTGAACTTGTATTGCTTGTCCAATTCATTCATCCATGCCAGGGTTTCTCCCGCATCACCGGCAGTATAATTGAGCAGTTGGGTGAATAGCTTAAGCAATTCATCAAAACCGCCTTTTGGCAAGTCATCTGGTTGAAAATTAGAAAAATGGAAACCTCTCATGTGTTTATATATAAACGGAATATCGAAGGTAAAAGTTTGAGGTATTAGTAATGTTATCCAGTTGTAAAAATACCTTCCTATATTTAACTTGGCAACCAGCACATTTTTAGCAGCTTTAGGAAGAATATCGAGGCAATTATAGGCGCTTATTGCCGTTTGAAACCACATCGGTCAAATTTGAAACCAGATCAATCAATATGAAGAAATTAATTTTAATCCTGTTTATAGGATTTGGTCTTAGCGGAAAGGCCCAACAAACTGCAGATCAGCAAGCGATACTTGCCGTATTAGAGAAACAACGTCTCGCCTGGAATGAGGGCAACCTGGAGAAATTCATGGAAGGTTATTGGAAGAATGACAGTTTGCTTTTTGTAGGAAAAAGTGGCCCTACTTATGGATGGCAGCAAACGCTTGACAATTATAAGAAAGGGTACCCCGACAAAAGTGCAATGGGTACCCTGACCTTTAATATCAAGAAAGTAGAACTCTTATCAAAAGATGCTGCATCCGTATTGGGTGGCTGGCATCTGAAAAGAGAAAAAGACGAACCGCAGGGATACTTTACCTTAATCCTGAGAAAAATCAAAGGCCTCTGGGTAGTGGTATCCGACCACAGCAGTTAATCTTATTTGGGAGAGCCGTTTGCTAAGGCTCTCTCTGCTCTTTTTATCGCTAAGCGCTCTCTGTATTTTGCATAAGGGGCTTTGAAAGCCATTTTCAAGACGCTGTCCAGACCTCCTTTTATTGCAAGGTTAAATACACTTTGTGCTTTTCTGGTGATAGAAGCATCCCAGGCCCTTAAGCTTAAGGAGAAAGAACCATCCAGGTATTTCATCCAGTGCCACATGCCGGTAGGCATGAAAAGGGTATCCCCATGTTCTAAGAATACTTCGTATCCTTCCACACCTTTTAAAGCAGGGAATTTTTCGAAATCAGGGTTTGCTACATCATAATCCTCTAAGGCATAAGTTGCATTTGGAATGCAATACAACCTTTTTTTCCATTTGTTATCAAAAAGGATGATGTGTTTTCTTCCTCCAAAATGGGTATGGAAAAGGTGAGGTAAATCTATATCGTAGTGTAAAAAGGTAACAGAATTCGATCCTCCAAAGAACATAGCTGGCATGCTTTCAATGAAACCACCCATCAGGTCTTTAGGTAAGGTAATGTCCTTAATCAGATCAGGAACATGTTTGAACAGGTTAAAGAAAAATATACGCAGTTCCGTAGGCTCTCTTTTGATCAGGTCCAGGTAATCACCAAAACGCATCGTGGCAACGGAAGAGTTGATCGGCTTTGATGGGTCAGCTTTTGAATTGTCCATCAGGCTCACATTGATGTCGCCGCCAATTTGTTTTAAATAATCAGTCGTCCATTTCTCTCTGGCAGGCCAGGATTTAGTCAGCCCCTTAATGATTAAAGGACGTCTGGGATCTAAATAATTCTTTTTGAAATCCTCAGGACTAATGTTCTCAACGGTATCTACCGGCTTTAGTATAAAGCTCATAATTATCAAGGTTAAAGAACAAAAGTGTAAATTAAAATTTAAACTTGTTCATCAAGGATTAATTATTTTTTACCAATTCGGGACGCTGAATGTGTCATTTATCTGGGTTTCTGACTTGCAAGCGCCTTATTTGCCCTTCTAATTGCCAGTCTTTCCTTCCATGTCATATACTTTTCCCGGAAATTAGCTTTCATAAAATCATCGAACTTCCGCTGGATTGTCAGGTTGTATAAGCTTTTTGCTTTTACCAGCATTGATTTATCCCATGCCCTTAAACTGATCGAGAAAGAACCATCAGGTATTTCATCCAATGTCAGTATCCCGTAGGCATAAAAAGAGTATCTCCGTGTTCGAGGAAAGCCTCGATTCCTTTAACGCCCCGAAGCGCAGGGAATTTGTCGAAATCTGGCTTCTCGACATCGTAATCTTCCAAGGCATAAGTAGCATAAGGAATCTGATATAACCGATCTTTCCATTTATTCTCGAACAGGATGACGTGTTTTCGACCGTTGAAATGGGTATGGAAAATATGCGCAAGGTCGATGTCGTAATGTAAGAAGGTGACAGAACCCTTGGGAGGGAGGGAAAATGGAAGTCTTCTGACAAATGGAAAAAGTTAATCCTGTTCTCAGGCTCAAATGTTTTGAAGGGAAAACATTTGCAGGCCTTCGAAAAGGAACAACTTTTTCTGTAGCATGATGCATACAGCATGATGCATACAGCGTGGTGGATATCGCATGGTGGATAGAGCAAGGCCTATAAAAAAGGGGCAACTCAATTTGAGCTGCCCCTGGGATACTTCCCTTCTCTTCCCCTATTTATAATGCTTAATGCTTTATTTTTAATTGGGCATTAATACTGAATCTATGACGTGGATGACGCCATTTTTTTGATGTACATTGGCAATGGTTACAGTAGCCATGCCACCTTTTTCATCTTTTAATACCAATTTGCTGCCTTCCATCCAGGCCCATAGTTTACCGCCGCTTACGGTCGTTAATTCTGCTTTGCCATTGCCTGCTTTAATCGCCTTTGCAATTTCTTTGCTGGTCATTTTTCCGGCGACTACATGGTAGGTCAGGATTTTTGTAAGCAGATCCTTGTTTTCCGGTTTTAATACCGTTTCTACTGTTCCTTCAGGTAGTTTGCTGAAGGCTTCATTGGTAGGTGCGAAAACGGTAAATGGTCCTGCTGATTTTAAAGTCTCTACCAGTCCGGCGGCTTTTACTGCAGCAACAAGTGTGGTATGATCTTTAGAGTTTACGGCATTGTCTACAATGTCTTTATCGGCATACATCGCTGCGCCTCCAACCATTGGATTCTTTTGTGCCTGTGTGTGGAATGCCAAAGCTACTAAGGCAATTACTGTTAAAAAGGTTCTTTTCATAGTGGTAGTTTTCATATGAGCAGATACGAAGAAATCTTTTAGCCGGATTTAATGAGCGTTATATTAAATAGGAATAATAATTTATATACTGTTAATCTTTTTGACGTTTTAATGGTCATAAGGTTGTTCATCAAATCGTCAGCTTATGAAAACACCAGTAAAGGTTCTTTATTCATTTGTATTGCTTTTCCTCGTTACGGTATTCTTTTCTTCTTTTAAAAATTTTAAAGAGAAACTTGCTTTTCCTTATCAAAAGGCCGGTCTTACGGAACGTCAGGCTGCCGCACATTTGCTGAGTAGGTTTACGTATGGCAGTAAAGAAGGAGATGTGGATGTACTGGTTAAAATGGGACTGGAAAAGTGGTTTCGTCAGCAATTGGATGGAGACTTGGCAGATGATTCTTTAAACCTGATGTTGAGCCGGTTCGATGACATTAACCTGAGCAATACGGAGGTCGAGAATAAATATCCAAGGCCAAATCGGGTGCTGAAGCTGGCGATTGCCGATGGGTCTATCAACAAAGATTCATTAGACAAAGGAGATCGTAAAGCATATAGGGAGCAGATTCGCAGCTATATGGAGAAGAAGGGGTTTAAGCCGGAACAGGAATTATACAGACAGTTTATCAATCAAAAGATATTAAGGGCAGCTTATTCACGTAATCAGCTGAGAGAACTGTTGACAGATTTTTGGTTTAATCATTTTAATGTTTCTTTAACCAAAAATCAATGCGCCTCTTTTGTTCCCGCTTATGAACGTGATGTGATCAGACCTAATGTGACTGGGAAGTTTGAGAATTTATTGCTCGCTACAGCCAAATCTCCTGCCATGCTGATTTACCTGGACAATTTTACGAGTACCGGGCAGCCTGTTGCTTTGGACAATAGCGGGGAGCCGCAGATGAACGGAGCAGGAAAACCGGTAAAAAGAAAAGTTCCTCTGAAACGTAAACTGGGCGGATTAAATGAGAACTATGCAAGGGAAGTGATGGAGCTGCATACACTGGGAGTCGATGGTGGATACACACAGTCGGACGTGACACAGGCGGCAAGGGTATTGACCGGATGGACCTTAGCCCCAATGGGTGAAGAAGGATATGGAGCTGCAATGCAGAAGATCATCGATAATGTAGGACCAGAGAACCTGAAGAAAAGAGGTTTTGTGAAAGAGGGCGATTTTCTGTTTGTTCCAAACAGACATGACAATGAAGAGAAAACGGTCTTGGGTAAGCATTTTGCAGCAGGGGGAGGTTATGAGGAAGGACTGACTTTACTGAATATGTTGGCCCGGCACCCATCTACAGCCCAGTTCATTTCTAAAAAGATAGCCACGAGGTTTGTCAATGACAATCCGGCACAAATGCTGATTGATAAAATGACAAAGACTTTTACGAAGACAGGTGGAGATATCCGGCAGGTGATGATGACAATGGTTTCTTCTCCTGAATTCTGGAGCGCTTCGTCGCTCAGGGAAAAGACAAAATCTCCCTTTGAGTTGGCCATCAGTGCAGTCCGCAGCCTGGATGCCGACATAACACAACCATATCAGCTGTTTAACTGGATCAATAAAATGGGACAGAAAATGTATTACTACCAGGCTCCAACAGGATTTCCGGATAGAGGTCAATATTGGATTAACACGGGCGCATTGCTGAATAGAATGAACTTCGGACTGGCGCTTGCAGGGCAACGGATTCCAGGAGTAAAGATCAATCTTTCTGCATTGAATAACCACCATGAGCCTGAAAGTGCGGAAGCAGCCTTGCTTACTTATAGCAAGATAATCATGCCGGAACGGAATTTAACAGAGACCGTAAAGCGCTTGAAGCCGATGTTAAATGATCCTTCATTGTCAACTAAGGTGGCCAATGCTGCGGAGAAGACAAGCCCTCAGCAGGAACAGGCAATGATGGGGACGGATAATGTTCCCCTAAAAACTGTGGCAAATAATGCAGCCAATAACAATGCAATGCTAGCGCAGGTAGTAGGGGTAATCATCGGCTCTCCGGAATTTCAACGTAAATAAATTTAAATCATGACTTCAAGAAGAGGATTTATCAAAGCAGGTGGACTCGCATTATTCGGAATAGGAATGGGAGGAATTCCCGCCTTTCTTGCCGAAGCAGTTGCAGGCACAAAACCTTTGGGGCTGTTTAATAGAAAGAAAATATTAGTTTGCATTTTTCAACGGGGTGCAATGGATGGTTTGATGGCAGTAACGCCGTTTACTGATGAGTCTCTGAAGGCAGCAAGACCCGGTTTATTTATGACTGCTGCTAAAGGAGGAAAGAATACGCCGCTGATCGATTTGGATGGCCGTTTTGGTCTGCATCCTTCTATGTCGGCCTTTGAACAGGTCTTTAGGGATAAAAGAATGGGTATTGTTCATGGCATCGGATCACCCAATAATACCCGCTCTCATTTTGATGCACAGGATTATATGGAATCGGGAACCCCATTTAAAAAAGGAACGGATAGTGGCTGGTTAAACAGGGCTGTAGGATTGCTGGGTCATGATGGTGCAACGCCGTTCCAGGGTGTCAGCTTAACCTCTTCTTTGCCAAGGTCATTCTATGGGGAGCATCCGGCCGTAGCCATAAGCAATTTGCAGGATTTCAACATTCAGATGAGGGGAAATGTTAAGGGAGCCAATATGGCGGCTAAGAGTTTCGAAGACCTCTATGATCAGACTTCCTCCGGACTATTGAAAGATACCGGCAAGGAAAGCTTTGAGGCGATTAAGATGCTCCAAAAGACAGATACTAAGAATTATAAACCCTCGAATAATGCTGTATACCCAAATACAGCATTGGGGAATTCCCTGAAACAGATCGCACAGTTGATTAAAATGAATGTCGGAATGGAGGTCGCCTTTGCAGAGTCGGGAGGTTGGGATACCCATTTTAATCAGGGAACAGATACCGGGATTTTTGCGCGGAATGTAAATGACCTGAGCAATAGCATCATGGCTTTCTGGACGGATATGGGTACTTTACAAGATGATGTGACGGTAATGACCATGACCGAATTTGGGCGTACTGTGAAGCAGAATGGAACCGGTGGAACAGATCATGGACGGGCATCCTGTAATTTCATTCTAGGCAACGGCGTGAGTGGAGGATTGGTACACGGCAATGTGCAACCAATGGCAGTCGAAAATCTGGAGGATGGCAGAGACCTGGCCGTGACTACAGATTTTAGAAGCGTATTCAGTGAGGTGGCAGACAGGCATTTAAACCTTAACAATGATAAAGTGTTGTTTCCGGAATGGGATGGAAGTAAAATCGGCGTAATGAAGTAAGAGTTTAACTTTTTATCATTATTTTGCCCTTCATTATTCCGCGTTCAGGATCCTGCTTTATGGTTTTTAGAGATTCCTGGATATGACCATTATTTTTATGAAAAGAGAACTTTTGTATTTGTTTTTTATGTTGGCCATTACAGCCTGCAATCAGAAAAGCGACAAGAAAGGATTGGCAGGTGCTACTGCAGATTCCGTCGCCGGTGTGGACCATTCAAATCCTACTGATTCTGCTTGTTGTAATTCCAACCTGCCTAAACGATACGGAGCGGTTACCGGAATAGAAACACTCGCTGGAACGGAGAAAGAAGGCCTTGCCTCGCATCAGGGGATGAAATTTATTCCTGCAGGTTCTTTCAGAATGGGCGCTGCGGATAAAGAAGGCAGAAGAGATGAATATCCTGCCCACGACGTAAAGATGGATGGTTTCTGGATCGATGAAACGGAAGTCACCAATGCCCAGTTTGCTGCTTTTGTAAAGGCTACACATTATGTGACACAGGCAGAGCAGAAACCAGATTGGGAAGAAATAAAGAAACAATTGCCTCCCGGAACACCAAAACCTTCGGAAGAACAATTACAGCCAGCCTCACTTACTTTTAGTCCGCCAAAAGGCAGGGTTGACATTAACGATGTCTCACAATGGTGGAGCTGGACTGCCGGAGCGAGCTGGAAACATCCGCAAGGACCGAAAAGCAATATTAAAGGGAAAGAAAACCTTCCTGTAACCCAGGTTTCCTGGATCGATGCCACAGCTTATGCAAAATGGGCAGGAAAACGTTTGCCTACGGAAGCGGAGTGGGAATATGCAGCAAGAGGTGGGCTCAGGGAAAAGAAATACCCATGGGGAGATGAAGACCTTGCTTCAGGTAAGGTTAAAGCCAATACCTGGCAGGGAGAATTTCCTTATTCAGATAAAAAGACCGATGGTTATTCTAGTGTGGCTCCTGTGAAGTCATTTGCTGCAAATGGATACGGCTTATACGATATGGCAGGAAATGTATGGGAATGGACGGCCGACTGGTACCGGGAGGATTACTATCAGGGCTTGAAAGGGCAGACTGTAAACCCTAAAGGGCCAAAGGACAGCTATGATGCTGCCGAGCCGGGGATTCCTAAGAAAGTGATCCGAGGAGGCTCATTTATGTGTCATTCTTCTTATTGCAAAGGGTATCGCGTAACTTCCAAGATGAAATCTTCTATGGATACAGGACTGGAGAATACCGGCTTCCGGTGTGTTTCCAAATGATATTCTTTATCCAGTCCTGATGAGCTGCCTACCTAGGGCAGCTTATTGAAATCTATTGCAGGATGTGTTTTTCCTGTTGATTTCCTATGAAATGGAGTCTTAATGGGGGTAAAATCATTAAAGAATCCGCAATTTTTTAAGTAGAAAGAGGTCTCGTCAGAT
>Ga0307414_10000280_pt1 | contig 30235 bp, 24 predicted proteins | sample DK1Ometagenome_FD_203804 | JGI IMG/M metagenome (GOLD analysis project Ga0307414, IMG submission 203804) | Maize rhizosphere microbial communities from greenhouse at UC Davis, California, United States - DK15-O-3 | ecosystem: Host-associated > Plants > Roots > Rhizosphere > Soil | place: USA... | reverse complement strand
AAGTTGAAGTTGGGATACAATAGAGCAGGAAGAATCATTGATCAACTGGAAGCCGCAGGGGTGGTAGGTCCATTTGAAGGCTCAAAGGCCCGGGAAGTCCTTATTCAAGATGAAGCTAGTTTGGAACAGTTATTGAACAGTCTCTAGAAGCTGTCTGATAGTCCAAAACAGCCTAATTTCATGAAAAAAATCAGATTAGTTTATATTATAATTCTTGCCCTAGCTTTCTCTTTTCAGGCCACTGCCCAAAAAGATCCCAAAGCGAAAACAGTTCTTGACGCGATGAGTCAGAAGTTTCAGAAAATGAATGGCTTCACCGCAACTTTTGACTATACTTTTCAAGATGCCACCGGCGCTGGGGACGTTCAATCCGGAGAAATAGCGGTAAAAGGAGAGCAGTACAGGCTGAAGCTTCCTGATCAGGAAATTTACAATGATGGCAAAACTGTTTGGACCTTTATCCAATCGGACAATTACATGGAAGTGACCATTAACGATGCGAAGGAGATGGAAGGTGAGCTCACTCCTTCTAACATTTATCGATTGTACGAATCTGGCTATAGCTATAAGTTAATTAATGAAAAACAATATCAGGGCAAAACAGCTCAGGTGGTTGAATTAATCGCAGAGAAAAAGAACGCTCCCTTTGAAGAGGTGAAGTTGATGGTGGACAAAAACTCCCAAGATTTACTGGGTTGGGAAATGGCTGATGGACAGGGAGGGGTATTTACCTATACCTTCAAAAACCTAAAGACTAACGCCAATTTACCCTCCAATCATTTTGTTTTTGATCCAAAAAAATATCCGGGGGTTGAAGTCATTGATCTTAGGTAGTCCATTGGATTTACGAAAGGGGAAAGTTACTCCCAGCTATATTTCGAAGGTTGAACGTGGAATGAGTAACATTCAGATTTCCACCTATTTCAGGTTAATTGAAATTGGGCTTGGGAAACAACTGAATTTTGAAATAGCATAAAATCTCAGCGAGTTAATTAATTTTGTATATTTTTTTTTGGTTCCTCCTGTCGACTAAATATAACTTTGCCCCATCTGGAATTCCATATGCAGTATTACTGATAAAAATAATTTCATCTTTTTTAATTCCGACATTTCTCAACAATTCCATTATTTTATCATCATATTTTTTTTTATTAAATGAATGATAAATAACTATTTTCATTTATGTTTTATTTATACAATACAAGTATTTATTTATAAAGCATTGTTATTCAGATTATTATAAAAAAAACTTACTTTTTATAAATAATTAATTTTGCCAAGCTGTAACTTTGCCATTCTCCACATAAATATACTGCCCCAATCCATATACATATTGACTCTTATTTGTATACTTCGTAACTGTACGATTAATATCATTTGGACTCCCCCAACTATCCAAGAGCATCTCTTCAGTCATACCTATCCATATTTTGTTGCTTAAAATTCTACTTGCTGCCCATTCTCCATATTTAATTATTAAACTTTTAGCTCGCTCTTTATTTTTTTTCTCAAGTTCTATTGCCTTATTTTTTAACTCTATATCCTTTGCGTTGCTAACAAATTTGGAAAACTCTGGGGAATATGATTTTACAAGCTGGTAACTTACAAAACCTTTCATAGAATCAAGCTTTACCCATAGATATGATTCAAATGATCCTATAACTTCCAAAACAGACCCTTTGGGGACTTTTGAAGTAATTTCTGATGATGGATCTGGGGAATCCCTTAGAGGAGTGTCTGAATAAACAGCAGTTACCGTTCTAGGCAAACGCAATGAATCAGTAGTTTGTGTATAGGCATTTAAGTAAAACATTAAAAAGATAAATGATAAAATAAAGTTTTTCATATTTAACATTTTGAAAAAGCATTATGCTTGATGGCACCTTCTAAATCTATATTATTAATTTTGCCAAGCAGTAACACTTCCATTTTCTACATACACATACTGCCCATTTCCATATACGTATTGGCTTTTATTTGTGAACTGAGTAACAGTTTTGTTAATGTCATGCGGTTTGCCCCAGCTATCCAATAGCATTTCTTCAGTCATTCCTATCCATATTTTTTGCGATGCAATTTTCTCACCTACCTCAATACCATATTTCTCATGAAATTTACTTCTTCTCAACTTTAATCTATTTTCTGCAGCTACCCGATTAGATTTTAACCTTTGTTCCTCGGTAATTCTGTTTTGAGCTTTTGCATTTCTCCACATAAGATCCGCTATACTGTCGTTCTTGCGGATTTCTTCTTCTTCGTCTATTTTAATCCTCTCCCAGTATTCCTCAAGTTCCTTTTGAGCTAATATTTTTTCTTGTTTCTCTACTGAATCTCTCCTATGTCTTATACTGTCACGTTCCTTCTGAACTAGTTCTTGTGTATCAATGACTTCATTATTGAGGAGCGCATCGTCTTCTATAAAATAAGCAGATACATAACCTTCTTTACCGTGATACTTCACTTTAAACCGAGCGCTTGAAGCACCATTCGGAAAAACTACTTCTAAAAGATCTAGTTTGTCTCCCTGTTCAAGTTTTGCTAATTCCTTCGATGATATGCTTTCACTTTCAGTCAGTTTTGCACCATTGGATTTAACAATGACCTGAACTTCTTGAGCTTCTGAACTCTCTGTAGTCGTAAGAATTAAGATGGAACATAGCAAGATCCACTTTTGGATTACTTTTGAAAAGGCTATAGATTTCATAATTATTCCATTTTTTTATTAAAGTGCAGAAAAGATGTTGACTTTACATTCCGATTTAATTCATTAGTCTAAGATGATGACTGGACTATGCCCTTAATCTATTCTTTCTCGCGTATTGGCAAAGACAGAATTGCCTTACAGCAGGCAGGCAGAGGCCACTGTGAATGATTTTACCTTCATATTACCCAACTTAACTTAAAATCCAGGATCCTTGATATTCTCAGACAAGCTTCCGAAGGTAGATTGAATTTGTGGAAAATTAACAAAGAGATAAAAACTAGTATTGATAATATAAACTAAAGAAGGAATATCTACAGAACAAAAAATAACTGATATGAAAAACGTTAGAGATTTTGAGGACATCCTAATAGAAAAATATGGTAAGAAGGGAACTGAAAAACGTGATAAATATGATGCAGATTCTCTTGCTTTCCGACTTGGAGTTATGCTAAAAGAAGCCCGAAAAGAAGCAAACCTTACACAGGAAGAACTTGCCGAAAAAACCGGAACAAAGAAAAGCTATATATCGAGGATTGAACGTGGATTGAGTGACATTCAGATTTCCACCTATTTCAGATTAATTGAAATTGGGCTTGGGAAACAGCTCAATATTGAAATAGCATAAAAATTTTTTAGAAGCTTTGGGTTGAAAGGTGCTAAAGTGGGAAGGTGGGAAGATTATTCTTACCAGACATCAAAATCTCCAGCTATACAATCGGTCATGTCTGCCTACCGAAAAAGGCAGGCCTACGGCATTCTTAACACATTATTTGTATTCCTTACCAGACATTAAAATGTCCGGCTATATAATCGATCATGCCTACGGCATTTTAAGGGCTACGCCCCTTTGTTGTAGTGGCTGTGTCGGTCTGCGAACTCCTGCCTGCCGGCCAGGCAGGGAACACTGCGACTGAATACTGCCTACCTCCTCTCTTGATTCTTGGCTTTTGATTCTAAAATCTTGGCTCTCTTGCTACCTGATACTTCATACTCTTTACCCACAATTTCACCCAATTGTTGACCAGCTCCAGTCCAAATTCAGTGAGATAAGCTTCAGGATGATACTGGATTCCAAGAATTGGTAATTTCCGGTGTGCCATTGCCATGATTTCGCCTGACATGGTCTGCATAAGTACGCTAAGGTCTTCAGGCAATTCTTCTAATTGTAAAGAATGATAGCGGGTCACCTTAAATTCTTCAGGCAAAGAATCCGTTAATACGTGCCTGTTTACCTTTCGGATTGAATGCACTTTTCCATGAGTGGGAACCCCATTTTTAACCAGCTTGGCACCGAAAAATTCCCCTATCGCCTGGTGCCCAAGGCAAACTCCCAAAACGGGAACTTTATCATGAAAATAGGCTAAAATCTGAAGTAGATTATTTGCATATTTCGGCGTTCCAGGACCCGGAGAAAGTACTAAACCACTTATTGGCAAATGAAAGAGCTCTTCAGGGCTACAGTCATTCCGGACCACTAGCAGCTCTTCACCGGTTTGCCGGAGCAGATCAGCCAGCATATGACTGAAAGAATCAAAATTATCAATCAATAACAGCATCTTTCCAATCTTTGGCCATTTCTCCCAGCTCCTTGATTGTCTCCCGGATTATCGGAAAAAATGGCTCCAACAGGTCTATTACTAGTGGCGCAAGTGGTTTGATATAGCCAAGTAGTTCGCTACCCTCGTCCAGTTTATAGTCCAGGTCCACCCCATATTTATCCAATAACCAGATGAATAAACTGATAAAAAATGCAGCCTTGATCACACCAAGTACGGCTCCGGCCATCGCATCCACAGAACCAAGTAATACCATATTCACGATCTTCTTGAGTATCCAACCGATCAAGCTGATCAATGACATACTGATCAAGAATATGATCAGAAAGGAAATAATTGGAAATGAAAGGTTGACGCTATCTACATTTTGCGCTAGCCATTCATTCATGGGATTCATAAAATAAAACCCAAGGATCACCGCCACGACAAAACCAAAAAGGCCAATTATACTTAGTAAAAAGCCTCTTTGGAATCCCATGACAGCGCCAGGAATTAATAATACTAAAAGAATAATATCAGTTGTGCTCAATTTAACCGTTCAATAGTGATTTCACCTTCTCAGCAATAACTTTACCATCAGCTTTACCTGCCAGTTCTTTGCTGGCCACTCCCATCACTTTCCCCATATCTTTTGGGCTGGATGCACCAGTTTGAGCGATGATCGCCCGGATGACAGCGGTGATTTCCTCTTCAGTTAGCGCTTTTGGCAAGAACTCCTGCAGTACTTCCAACTCAGCCATTTCTACCTCCAAAAGATCTGCCCGACCTTGCTTTTCATAAATTTCAGCAGAATCTTTACGCTGTTTTGCAGCCTTGGTCAATAGCTTCAGTTCATCCTCTTCGGAAATTTCAGCTTTTGCTCCACTTTTTGTCTCTTCCAAAAGTATAAGAGATTTAATCGACCGAAGCGCGTTAAGACGGGTCTTGTCTTTGGCAATCATTGCTGATTTTATTTCGCTTTCTACTTTCTGCTTTAAACTCATTAGTCCTAAGTTTGTGTTACAATCTAAAATTTAAACAAAAATACCTTTTTCGACTCGGATATGACCAAGCTAAGTGTAAATATTAATAAGATCGCCACGCTGCGCAATGCCAGGGGTGGTGATAATCCAAATGTAGTTAAAGTTGCACTGGATGCAGAGCGGTTTGGATCCCAGGGAATAACGGTACATCCACGACCAGATGAGCGCCATATCCGGTATCAGGATGTGATTGATCTATCCAAAGTGGTCACTACTGAATTTAATATTGAAGGCTATCCCGATCATCGATTTATGGAATTGGTACGGTTGGTAAAACCCGCTCAAGCCACGCTTGTGCCTGATCCGCCTTCAGCTATTACTTCAAATACTGGCTGGGATACCATAGCTCACCAGGATATGCTTACAGATATAGTTGCCCAACTGCATGAATCCGGTGTACGGGTATCAATTTTTATCAACCCTGAAGCTAACTATTTTGAACCTGCCAAGCGAACAGGCACAGATCGTGTAGAATTATATACTGAGCCTTATGCGTCACACTACCACATCGACCGTGATCAGGCGGTGAAGCCTTATGTGGAGGTCGCACATCTTGCACGGGAACTGGGATTGGGACTCAATGCAGGGCATGATCTTGATCTACACAACTTGGGATTTCTAAAGCAAAGCATTCCTTTCCTGGATGAAGTTTCAATCGGGCACGCGCTGATCTGTGACGCCTTGTATTATGGTTTGGAAAACACCATTCAGATGTACAGAAGGAAGTTGGAAATATAAGAATGGAAAGATTGAAAGATTTTAAAACCTGTGCGCCATGGTGTATTGGAAGATTGGCATCACTTGTTCGCTTAATGCACAAAATTGTAACTGAGCGGCTCTGTTTAACTGATTATTGCCCACAGACGACAGACAACAGCCCGTATGCACAGCCTCAAAATTATAGCCATTGAAATAAATAAACACATGAAACTAAACTATAAAAAATTAGGTGAAGGCAAGCCATTGATCATTTTGCATGGGCTTTTTGGTTCGGCGGACAATTGGTTTAGCATCTCCAGAGAATTAAAAGAAGAATATACGCTTTACCTCATTGATCAACGAAATCATGGAGATTCTCCCCATGCAGATACTTGGAACTATGAGGTGATGGTGGAGGACTTGAAGGAGCTAATGGATGATGAAAATATTACACAGGCTTATTTCATGGGACATTCCATGGGTGGAAAAACTGCCATGAATTTCGCCTTAGCATATCCGGAAAAAGTAGAGAAGTTGATTGTGGCAGACATTGCTCCCCGGTATTATCCTGTACATCACCAAGAAATATTAAAAGGACTAAATTCACTTGATCTAAAGACCATTACCTCCCGAAAGGAGGCCGATGATCAATTGGCTACGTATGTACCAAATGTCGGAGAAAGACAATTTCTCCTTAAAAGTCTCTCCCGAGAATCAGGTGGATTTACCTGGAAAATCAATCTCCGGGTGATCACTGACAATATCAACAACGTAGGAGAAGCTTTAAGACCCGGTAAATCCTTCGAGGGGCCAACTCTTTTTTTAGCTGGCGCAAATTCAAATTATATTCAGCAATCTGATCTGCCAGACATGAAAGAATTCTTTCCAAACCATGAAGTTGAATTTATTGACGGGGCAGGACATTGGCTTCATGCAGAACAACCGGAAACAGTGATCAAAGAAATCAAGAAATTTCTAGGTTAAAAAAATAGCCTACTACAACATCTTTTATAATAAATACCGTTTTCTACTAAACCAACCAACTATAAAATGCCAAAAGGAAAACTTTTCCTAATCCCAAATATATTGGCTGATAACACAGAAAATGCCGTGATCAGTCCCCAGGTACGGGAAGTAATCGCCAACACCAAAGTATTTCTGGTAGAGAATGCGCGGAATGCGCGCCGCTATATCAGTAGCCTTAAATTGGGCGTAAATATCGACCACATTCATATGGAGATCCTGGACAAAGGTACTTCTCCTGAGTTCATCAACCGACTGATGCAGCCTCTAATTAATGGCGCTGACATGGGAATAATTTCCGAAGCCGGATGCCCTGGAATTGCAGATCCCGGAGCACTTGCGGTGGAGCATGCGCATAAAAAAGGAATCCAGGTAATCCCTCTTGCTGGTCCCTGTTCTATGTTTATGGCACTGATGGGCTCTGGTTTTTCTGGTCAGTCATTTGCGTTTCATGGGTATCTCCCCATTGATAAGAAAGAAAAAGCTGCTTCCCTCAAGAAGTTGGAGGCTGAATCTACGCGGGAAAAAAGGGCCCAGATTTTTATGGAAACTCCTTTTAGAAATAATCAATTACTTGAAGATTTAGTACGGACCCTGAATCCTCTTACCAAACTTTGCATCGCAAAGAATATTACCGGAGCTGATGAAATGATCCTCACCAAGACCATTTCTGAATGGCAAAACAATCCTGTAGATTTACACAAAGTCCCCACTGTCTTTATCATCCAAAGTTTCTAACCTCATATCAAGTTTAAAAGGCCAGTTATGAATCCCCTTTCATATTTATTTATCAAAGGTTTATATCTTGATACTTGATACTTGTTACTTCATACCCGCTACTATTGTCTTAACACTAACCTATGTTTACTATTGATGCCCACCTTGACTTAAGTATGAACGCTTTGGAGTGGAACCGTGACCTCACGCTTCCTGCGGCACAAATCAATGAACGTGAACAGGGCCTAACCGACAAACCTGATCGGGGAAATGCCGTAGTCTCCTTACCTGACCTTCGCCGGGGAAACATAGGTTTGGTGGTGGCCACTCAAATAGGAAGATATGTCGCTCCCGGAAATTCACTTCCCGGTTGGCATTCTCCTGAGCAGGCCTGGGCACAAACCCAAGGTCAGCTGGCTTGGTATCAGGCAATGGTTGAAAAAGGTGAAATGGCACAAATCCATAATATTTCCCAATTGGACGCTCATGTAAAACTTTGGGAGGGTGGGACAGACTCTTCAACCAAGCCAGTCGGGTTTATCCTCTCGTTAGAAGGTGCTGATTCAATTGTGGATATATCTTATTTAGAAAAAGCTTTCCAGTACGGGTTGCGCGCACTTGGCCCAGCTCATTATGGCCCCGGACGATATGCACACGGGACAGATGCTTCAGCTCCACTTAATGCTGCTGGCAAAAAATTACTTCATAAGATGGATGAACTGGGAATTATTCTCGATGCCACCCATCTCTGTGATCTGGCATTTTGGGAAGCATTGAATATTTATCAGGGTCCTGTATGGGCGAGTCACAACAACTGTAGAAGTCTGGTAAACCACAACCGTCAGTTCTCTGATGACATGATCAAAGCACTGATCGAACGGGGAGCGGTAATCGGTGCCGCCATGGATGCTTGGATGCTCAGTCCAGGTTGGGAAAGAGGAAAATCTACACCCAAAGAGCGAAACGTAACCCTAAATACTGTATTGGATCATGTGGAGCATATCTGTGAGATTGCCGGAAATGCGAATCATGTGGGAATAGGATCTGATCTTGATGGTGCTTTTGGAAAAGAACAGGCGCCGTATGATTTAGATACAATATCAGACTTGGATACTATTCCTGATTTACTTCGAAAAAGAGGTTTTTCAGAATCAGATATTCAAAAAGTTATGCATAAAAATTGGTTGAAATTCCTCCAAAAAGCGTGGGGATGAGAGACACTACAATACAAGCTACCCATCTTTATTCTTCCCAGTGTTTACTGGGCGAAAGTCCTTTTTGGCATGCTTCCCGCAAGAGCTTTTTTTGGGTAGACATTGAGAATGGAAAACTATTTGAGCATCAATTACAAACAGGTAATACAATTATAAAAACCTTCCCCCATCGCCTTACCTTGGTATTGGAAGGCAAAGAGAACCAAGTAATTCTAGCTTTAGATTGTAAAATCGCAACTTATGATTTGGAAACTGGAACGCTCAACTGGCTAGCTGAAGTAGAAACAGAATTCCCATTAAACCGCTTCAATGATGGCAAGTGCGATTCAAAAGGAAGGCTTTGGATTGGAACACTCAGTACAGAATTCACTGCTGGATCAGGATGTCTTTATCGGATCGGGAAGGATCTGAAGCCCTATAAGATGTTAGCTATGCTAACCATCCCGAATGGCATGGCCTGGACAGCTGACAATTCCATTTTTTACTTTATAGATTCGCTGACCCAAAAAATTCAAGCCTTTCATTTTGATCTGGAGTCAGGAGAAATTGAATCTTCTAAAACTGTAATTGAAATCCCCCAAGAATTAGGATTACCGGACGGAATGTGCATTGATAGGGAAGGGATGCTATGGATTGCTCATTATGGAGGCTCAGGTGTTTACCGATGGAATCCTCAAACAGGTGAGTTGCTGGAAAAAATTGAATTACCCGTTCCACATGTAACTTCCTGTGCATTTGGAGGGGAGAATATGGATACGCTACTTATCACTTCAGCTCAGGAAAATCTTGATGAAACTCAGTTGAAAGTATTTCCGCTAAGTGGTGATGTGTTTATAGCCAAGACAAAAGTAAGTGGTAGCAAAGCTTTTAATTTTTTGTTTTAATAGATATAGGGATTATTTTTCAATTTCAATATAGGAGTAGCATAACGAAACTTACCAGAAGTTCATATGCTTAAACTTGAGCTTCATATTGTCTTTTTAAATTTACGAATGAGGAAATGTAATTTACGCATTTCTACTTCTAGTTTTAACCTATGTACCCATGTGGTATATTTTTTTTTCAAATGTACTGTGGGAATATTTTCTACTGGCAGCATGTTTAAAAAATAAGTATACGCACTATACAAATTTGTAGTTGAGTATTTATGATCCTATAAATACGCTTATATTCAAACAATATTTTTTATGAAGCCACATCTTAACTATACTATTTCTTTTTCTGAGAATAGTTTGTTATACTATAGCTTTATTATTATTTATAGAAAAACATGAAGACTGCAACGCTATTATTTTCATTCCTGTTATCGCTCACATCATTTGTGTTTGGGCAGCAAAAAACTAGTCCAGAGGTGATGGAAGCCTTTATGAATAAGCGCTTTGGAATGTTCATTCACTGGGGCCCTGTAAGCTTGAGGGGAACAGAGATAGGATGGAGCAGGGACAGAGAAGTTCCAAAAGAAGATTATGACAGCTTGTATAAGGAGTTTAATCCTGTGCTTTTTGACGCAGATCAATGGGTCAGAACAGCCAAGGCTGCAGGCATGAAATACCTCACGATCACAGCACGTCATCATGATGGTTTCAGTATATGGCCTTCCGAGTTTACCGATTACGACATCATGAACACTCCTTATAAAAAGGACATTTTGGATGCCCTGAATAAAGCATGCAAAAAGCACGGAATAGAATTTTGCATCTATTACTCTATACTGGACTGGTATCACCCTGATTATCCGATTCATTCGGCCCACACGAAAGAAGTCGATCCTGAAGCGGAAATGGACGCCTATGTTACATTTATGAAGAACCAACTGAAGGAATTGATTACGAATTATGACCCCTACATGCTTTGGTTTGATGGACAATGGGAAAGTCCCTGGACAGACGAAATGGGCAAGGAAATGTATAGCTACCTGAAGACATTAAAGCCCGATCTGATTATCAACAATCGACTGGGAAAAGAAATGGCGGGCGTAAAAAACGAAAAAGTAGACCCCTCTAAAATAGTGGGAGATTATGACACTCCAGAGCAGGTCGTAGGACACATGAATATGGAAATCCCTTGGGAAAGTTGTTTCACAATTTGTCAGCAATGGGCGTGGAAGCCAAATGATCAAATGAAATCACTGGAGGAAAGCCTGAAAATCCTCTCTCAAACTATTGGGGGAAATGGTAATCTATTACTAAATGTGGGGCCCATGCCAGATGGAAGAATAGAAATGAGACAAATCAAACGGCTTGAAGAAATCGGAGATTGGGTAAAATCTAATAGCGAAGCAATATACGGTACCCTTGGCGGCCCTTTTCCTCCGACAGCTAATTACGCAACTACTCGAAAAGGGAATAATATTTATGTACATGTCCTCAATACTGACGTCGCATCTATTGAACTCAAAAATATTCCAGAAATAGAAATCCTGGAAGCACATACTTCAGACGGAACGCCTGTTACTATCCAAAAAGAAAATGGTCAATTCAAAATTATTCTGCCTTCAGAGCTATCAGGAAAACTACAGTACATTGTCACCTTGGAAATGAACAGTGACATTGAGCAGACACCCGTAATCGAATAACTACGCCTAAAATAATCAAATTAATAGCTGATATAAAACCTGAGAAAAAAGTCCCAGCTTGGGAAAACCCGGAAATCATTGAAGATCTAAAGGCTGATTTCATAGCTAAACACAACAAAGTTCCAGAAGAAGCCTCGGTATGAATAAAACGGGGAAAACGCAAGCAATCTGCCCTCTCCGTATAGGTCCTAACTCATGGATACTTTTTCATTTAATATAAATGAATTCCAGGCTATTACCCTACGTTCTCAAGGAGCGACTAGATCTTTGTTTCATTGATTCCACCCCCCGATGTTCCGATGGAACGAGGGCATTGCACTTTGGCTAAAGATCATCTCCTAAAACGGTTTTGAGAAGATTGAATGAAAATAAGATTATTGACAATTGTATGATATTGCTTGCTTTAATCTTCAGCCATCTGAAAACTTCAATTTTTAACCATTCACACAGTTTGTCAGGAATGATTTTGTCCTGTTTCAAACTCTTTTAATTTTGAGTAGATTCCTACGAAGACCATGTTCAATGCCTCTTATTAAGCAGGAGCAATAAAGAATTATCTGATTTTGTCAATATTACATGTGATCTGGCGATCTTACTTGAAAAATAGTATAAACCCATATACCAATAACCCCTTCAGGAGTTTGCTTTATAACTATCTCCAATGCCCATATTAACCCAAATTCCCTTCTTAATCTCTTTCATTGTTGGTTTTATGATCCCTAGCCAGCAAACGTCTCTAACTGGTGGGCTTAAATTCCATGGGAGCGAGCAAGCAATAAACCAGCGTACGTCTTACTCTATTTTTGGTGAGCATATTGCGGAATTTCCAGGACATTTTGATATTGATTTTAATTTATCCCTAAGCCCCGCAACAGAAATCGGATATATTTTAAGGATCAAAAACAGAAAAAATGACCGAATCTTTAATCTGTTCTATGACGGACAGGGAAGCAATCTCGTTTTTAAATTTAATGAAGAAGGCAAAAGCAATCTCATAGTTGCCAATATGGACAGAGAGGAATTGCTCAACATGCAATGGTTCAGCATAAAAATCTCATTCGATTTAATTGGAGATAGCATCACACTGTCTATAAACAACCAAACTTTTCCAGCTGTAAACCAAAATCTTGTCGACAGGTATCATCCCGTGATCCTTTTCGGAAAAAGTGATCACATCATCGATGTGCCTTCTTTTGCGATCAAGAACTTGTCTGTAATAGGGAAAGAAACCTACCGCTTCCCATTGTATGAAAACGAAGGAAACATCGTTCATGACATCAATGGAAATCCCGTCGGTCATGTCACTAATCCTGACTGGTTGAAGAATTATGCATACCATTGGAAGCATCAAGCTTCCTTTAGATCTGAATCCGTGGCCGGGGCAAATTACAACCCCAAAAAGAAGGAAATCTACTATTTCAACAGAGACTCGATTCAGGTATACAACGTCCGGTCCGGCACTACCAAAACTGTCGTATTTGACCAAACTAACCCCGTAGAACTTATTTTGGGCACCAATTTCATCGATACGGTGCAGAATAAATTATATGCTTACGAAGTATATTATGAGATGCCTTATGAAGGCGCTACTGTAGCGAGTCTTGATCTGGAAGATTATAAATGGTCTGAAGAAAGTTATGAACAACTCCCAACCCAACTCCATCATCATGGAGGTTACCTAGACTACACTGCATCAGCATACCGTATTTTCGGAGGTTTTGGAAATATGAAGTATAGCAAGAACTTCTTTTCCTTCGATTTGGAGCAAAAAACATGGAGTATTGTTGAAGGATTTACCGGTGATCCAATTTCACCGAGGTATTTTTCTTCAGTTGGCTATCAAGCGGAAAACAATAGCCTTTACATTTTAGGCGGCATGGGAAATGAATCCGGGGAACAGTCTGTCGGAAGGAAATATTACTATGATCTCTATCAGGTAGATTTAAATACAAAAAGAGTTACAAAACTTTGGGAAATTCCTTGGGAACATGAAAACGTCGTACCCGTAAGGGGGATGGTACTTCTAAATGATTCAAGTTTATATACGCTGGGCTATCCAGAGCATTTCTCTGAATCCTCCCTGAGGCTCTATCGTTTTTCGCTAAAGGATGGCAACTATGAAATATTGGGCGATTCAATCCCCATCAAATCGGACAAAATCACTACAAATGCCAACCTTTATTTTGACCGGGGACTGAACAACCTATATGCTGTGGTCCAAGAATTTGAAGATGACATTTCCTCTGATCTAAAAATTTACTCCTTGGCATTTCCTGCCATTACTGCAAAAGAATTATCAAATTTTCCGGAGGAAAAAAACAGCAAAGCGACGCTATTGATAATTATTTTGGGTGCATCAGCGATAGGTATCTGCTACTTGATGTACAAAATGCTAAAGCCAAAACCCAGCATTCCTGATGCTGTCACAGAAGAATATGCACTCAGTCCTAAAAGCGAAAAGGCGATACGTCCTAATTCCATCTATCTGTTTGGCAATTTCATAGTACGGGACCACAAAAACCGGGACATCACGTACATGTTCAGTACGCAACTGAAACAGGTTTTTTGCCTGATTTTACACTATAGTATCGCTGAAGACGGCATCACTTCGCAGCATCTGAGCAATTTGTTATGGCCAGATAAGCCCGCAGATAAAGTTAAAAACTCCCGGGGCGTCACTATAAACAACTTGCGCAAAACCTTAAGTGAGCTGGATGGAGTGGAATTAGTTCATGAGATGGGGCATTATAAAATAATCCTACACAAAGCAGCGTATTGCGACTACATGCGATGTTTGGAACTAATCGCCGCCCATGAAATCGATGAAAACAGAGACGAGTTTGCGGATATTGTCTCCCGGGGCAAATTCTTATATCTTTCGGATGACCCGCTTTTTGACTCATTCAAAGAAGAAGCAGAAACAAAGCTTGAACCAATTCTACTATTAGAAATTGAGAAAAGCTTCGCTAACGAATCATATTTTACTACTATTTCGCTGACAGAAGCCTTATTTAATATAGATCCATTGTATGAAACAGCGCTGGTTTTCAAAATTAAATCCATGCTGAAACTTAAAATGTATGAAGAGTCTAAAATTGCATTCCGAACCTTTGCCATCGAGTACAAACGCCTAACGGGTAAAGATTTTCATCGTACTTATGCGAGTTTAAGCTTGTAAGAATAAAGATTTACGAAATACGATTTACGGTATTTTTGATTTTGGGCCGAACAATTCGATTCACCTAAATCATTTCAATGATCTAATTGAAGAAGTGTCCTTGGTTGTTGTACCTTATTTTTTGGTATTGAAGTCTAAAACCTGCCTGTCGCAGGCGGATCTAAAGTCTGCAATCTACACTCCTGAATTATCGCTAACATGGAAATCCACAGCTGTTTATTTATATTATTTTTTCTTATTTATTTCTCCGGATATCGAAATCGAGTTCTACCCACTTTTGGGTCGGGATCTCTTGGGCCACTTGCTTTCTATTTAAAGTTAAACGCCGTTGGCGTTATTCCGGAACCAACTATCTGACCGAGTATTGCCCCTCCTTGATTCTTGGCTCGTGGCCCTCCTTCCACTTGCCCTATTTCAGATTTCAGGGCTACCCCCCTTTGCTTTTCCTGTTGAACCCTGACTTTCTATTCAGAGGTCAGGGCTACGCCCCTTTTTTCTAGATACTTGATACTTAGTACTGGTTACTGCGACTGAACATTGCCCTACTTGATTCTTGATTCTAATTTCTTGTATCTTAGTTCTTACTTTACCAACTCAACGTTACATGTACTCCATCAGGATTATTTTCAAAACTTAGAAAATATGTTTTACTTGCTTCGTCCCAAGAAGTCTCTGCTTGTATCACGTCACCTGCAGGATCTTTGACCTCTACACTTTCTGCTTTTTCCGGCAGAAGAATCCGCATCACATTGGTGGTGTTTTTTGGACTCTTGGCTACCAGTGAATATGCTGTCTTGCTTATTTTCTCATCATAGATCCTCGCCGCTGTTGCCAAAACCTGTGGAACCTGTGGATTTTTGACGCTTCCAATATTGTATAAAAATGCCTGTTCGCCCGGTTTTACTTGTTTTTGATCCAGAACAGGAATTTCAGGATCAAATAAATCGATAAACTTACCTGTAACAGTATAAGGAGCTTGATCTTCATTTTCATCTACAACGGAAATGATCTCATAGGAGCCTCTGGTCAGCGAAAAGTGGTTTTTGAACTCGAGTTTTTCAGATTTCGAATCCGAGTCGTACAGTTTCTTGATGGTGTTTACAAATTCCACATCATTGTCTTTCTCCAATACAAACTCTTTGGGATCATTTCGCATAATTACCACTTTACCTTTACCATAGGTAAACTCTCCTTCCCCAAATGGTGCTTCCAAACCAAGTTTATAGAACAAATCCTCTGATGGAGATTCAAAGTTGTTTCCGTTCGTATTCCACCACTCTTGAACGCTCTGGAAAGGGTCTTTATCTCTACCACAATAGACGAGAACTCCACCTTTTTTTACCCATTCGGCAATATGATCGTGCCCTTCTTCTTCCATTGGTTTCATATTAGAATAGGACATGATCAAGATTTTCACATCCTCCCAGGTTTTGGCAACAGCGGCATTCTCTATATGAACGGTTTTGACAGGAATCCCTCGCTTAAACAGGGGCAATGCCTGTCCATAAAAATTGGACAATTGCGGATCATCATAACCCTGATGCGTAGGAAAGCGCTGAAACATAAGTGAATTGGACATCAAAATTCCTATCCCTTGCGACCCGCTTACTTTATTTTCAGACAAGGGCATATCATTCAACGTATTCACCATCACCTGCATCTGTGTGGAGTAAAAGCGGGGAATCTGTTCTTTCTTTTCACTATCAGCACTAGTCCTGTAGAGTCCTTCATAAATGCGGTCGGGCCACGGCATCACCTCATAGTCTGCCACCATGGGATAGAGGAGTTGAGCTGCAAAAGTCGCCTGATAATTTTTCTTGTAGTCCGCCCAATCCCGGGGCCAGTCTTCAATTGGATCGGTCAGAAAATACATTTTCCTGCCGGTTGGAGCAGTCATGGACTCCATAGAACCATATTCCAGAAAAGCAGTCTCGAATACACGTTCCTTTTCTTGTCCATTGAAATAATTCGGTTCCCGCGAAGTGCCGGTCCATACCTGGGCGATATATCCGTCCACACTTGGAAGCGAAGCCAAACTTGCCTCCGGACTTACGATCATCCATTGTGAGTAATTCACCAAAGAATGTGTAGGAACATAGCAGCGGACATCCATCCCCTTACTTTTGCCATATTCCTTTGCAAAGGAGAAGCATTCCTCCACCGCACGATAATACAGATGATATTTCAGCTTGTTGGACAAATACGTGTTTTCAGCAGATTCATGCTGGGGTCTCCAATCAAATCCATAATAGTCTTTCCACTCCCTTTTGAACGCCTCGCTATAGCCTGCTCTGGCCCAAAATTCCGGCTCTTCAAGGTAAATGGCATCAATACCTGCATCAATTACCCGCTTGATCACCTTTTCCTTCATGTATTTTATGAAATTCTTCGTCGGCACGATGTAAGGCACCATACGCCCATGCCAGAGTGTATCTCCCGCTTGGGTTACTTGACCTTCATCCAGATGCCATTCTCCATCCCATTTCCCGGTGAAATAATCCTGATATTCTCCCCACGCAATCCCAGTCATGAAATGTGTAGTGTATCCTCTGTCACGCCAAGTCTGAACGCGCTCTTCAAAAGTCAAATCACCCTTACCATGATGATCCTTCACACTATATACAATCGCCACGTCTGCCCTCACATCTGTCACAGGCTTCCAGGGATTGGAAGTTTGAAAGGCAGTTTTTTCTCCTTTTGAATTTTCTTGCCTCTTCACATTTTGAGGGGGCCTGGCGCATGCCAGAACAAGTAGTATTGGAAGCAGGTATAATAAAGTTGATTTTTTCATGGGAATAAAAATTAAGGGGGTAGTTTCAAATCAGTACCAATTAAAAAGCCACCTCACACAAGGCGAGATGGCAGTTTGATAATTAATAAATCAATAAACCAACACTTGACGAGGTTCATTGTAGTTCCAGCGTCTGGTACCGCTTCCTCTTGGAGTATCGAAATTAATCCGTGCAGCAGCGCGCACAAACACCATTCTCCCTTCAGGGATGGTTCCATTGGATTCAATTGTAATGGTCTCTCCTAAAATTGAATTGAAAGAAGAACCTGAGAATTCTAACTGGCTGGACCAGCGTTCATCCCGGGCGCGATATCCAACAGTAGAAGAATAACTGACAAACAATTGAATATCAGTTACATTCTGAAAGCTTTCGCTATATCCTCCCATGGGTTCAATCTTGGAGCGAAATTCTTCTTCGGAAACCCCACGTGTCACGCGTATCTGGGCTCTTACTTTTCCATTGATCACTTCCGGTTCTTTCACCCACTCCACTCTCAGAAAGGGTTGAACTTCAAATCTAACATTGGAAACTCCCTTGATATCCAGTGTTTGTGTTTCGTCAGCGAGTGGTACACCGCGATCATCTTCACGGATGAGCGGAATAAACGCTCCGTCCACACGGACATTATACGTTCCTGAAAACAATTTGGTATGCTGGAAAGATCCATCAGGCATAGCGAAGAAGTCCGGATTTGGGGACACATTCTCCCCCCAACTTACTTCAGTTAACCGAACACGAATGCCCTCACTCCCTTGGTCGGTCTGCAAGGGCTCTCCAGTCTCTTTATCCACGACTTCACCCTGAAGCGTTTCAGCAGGTAGGTCATAGTTATCCAGCTCGAACATTCCGCAGGAACTGAGTGTGATCAGAGCGAACAGTACTAGGTATGCTATATTCTTCATCTTCTAATATTCTAGGTTATTGATAATAACTTATCGGTTGGGTTGCTGATCGATTACCGGGCTCTTAGACACTTCTCCACCCGGAATGCTGAAATAGTAATCGATAATATTGTATTCAAAGGTCTTTAGACTCACCCACTGAAAACGGGCGTCAAAGAAGTACTTGCCGCTCTCTGCCGACAAGAAGGGATAGAGTCCTCTGAAACGATAGCGGGAGTTCATACTGAAATCTTCTTTGTCCCTCGTCTCGCCCCAGAATCCATCTCTTTCTTCGTAATGCTGAACCCGCCATCTACGTAGGTCCCATTTAGTTTTATGTTCTAGTGCAAGCTCTTTACGACGCTCTTTCCGTACGATATTCCTTCCCGAAATATCCGGTGTGATCATGCCTTGCAGTAAAGTAGCCCCCGCTCTTTCTCGAATATCATTGATCCCTGAAGTTGCCACTTGTAGCATGTCCGATCCATCTGGGGAAGCTTCTCCTGCCAATGCCAGTTCTACCGCTGCCTCTGCCGCGTTGAGCAATACATCCGCATATCTCATCAGCACAAAATGCTGGGAAGATCTGCCTTCACCAGCTTCAAAAGAAGGATCAGTGTTCAACCACTTGCGTCCATACAAACCGGTAAGCGTGCTTTCTCCATTGTTATAGAAAGGACCATTCGCTCCAGCTGCATTGATCTGTCCACCTTGAAAAGGGGCCAACTCTTGGCTTCCGCCCTCTCTTGGGCTGAGGAACAGGTTTTTTGGAGTCTGTGTATAAGCAGGTAATTGCTGGTAGCGGGTTTCGGCTGTAGCATAACTGTAATCATTGAACAAAGGCTTGACCGGCTCTGACCCAGTATATACTCCTGAACGGATTTCTATTTCCTGCCCTTTAAACATATCTCCAGGGAAAATGACATACGCGCGTAGGCGTGGCTCAGCTTCTTGGAAAAAATCCGTCGGCGAATCAAACATTAAATAATTCCCTTCTGTATTCGTAGAACCTGTCGTTACTTTAATGGTTCCGTCAGGGTATCTGTCAAACCCTTCAAACAGCTCGATGAAATCAAGTGTGGGACAAGTCCCAGCTGATAATGGTGCTTTGAATATAAACGGAGCACTATAGGCATCATAACCGTGTGTAGCGACAGGGAAATTGTACTCTTTCACATAGATATTCTCGGGGCTACTCATATCGCTGAACATGTCTACCATATTCTGGTATTGTGCTTCAGGATCGTTTGCTGCCCATTTTTTCTTATAAAGCGAGTATTGACCACTCTTGATTACTTCATTTGCAGCTTGATAGGCTTCCTTAAAATACCTAACAGAGGCAGCTTGGGCCGTCTCTTCAGCGAAGCCGATGACCCGAATTCCTGTTTTCAGTCCCATCCCGGTCAATCTACCCGGCACAGTTTCGTTGTATTTGGCTACGCTTCCCGCGTACAACATTGCTTCGGATTTGAAGGAAAGTGCCACATATTTGTTGGAATAACCAGACTTAGGGCTCGCTGGCTGAAGTAGTTCTATAGCCCGGTCATAGTCGGCCAGTACCTGGTCCCAAGTCTCCTCTTCTGTGGAGCGGGGAACTTCCAAAGTTCCCTCATCTGATGGATAGCGGAGCACAGTTGTCACTAACGGTACGCCACCAAAGCGCCTTGCCATCGCAGAGAAGACTGTGGCCCGCACAAAATATGCTTCTCCCAAATAATGATTGTAAGTCACTTCAGGAAAAGCATCTGCGTATTCTGGCAATTTTTCCAACAGGTAATTAGCTTCACGCAAGAGCCCAAAGGCCATTCCCCAATAGGGAGTTCGCTCTCCGGTAAAAGCAGCACTTATTCCGTCTCGATTAACCGCTTCTCCTGTACCTTCAATTCCCAACGACCCAAGCCAAGAGTTGAATTCAACTCCCCATTGAGCCATGTATTTGAAGTCTTCAAATGGCATCTTGCTGTACATGCCAGCAATATAGACGTCCATACCTGATTCGCTGGTCATGAGGGTCTCGTCACCAATTACATTTGGAGGAGGTACATCCAGGTCCGTACAGCTAGAAATGTATAAAAAGCTGAAGAGCAATATTATGATTCTTAATTTCATTTTAATTCAATTTAAATTTCCAAATTCTCAACTAGCTCCAATCAAAATGATGCTGACACACCCACGGTATAGGTTTTGGTAAGCGGGTACATTCGCCCCAACTCATCTCCTGGCTGTTCTGGATCGACAAACTTCACCCCTGTGAACGTCAACAGGTTATAGGCATTTGCAAAGAAGCGGATGTTGGTAGCAGGCTTATTCTTTGGCTTCAGCGTATAGCCTACCTCGATGCTTTTGAGACGCAAATAATCAGTGCTTACCCGGTTAAAGTCAGAATTTCCAAATGGATAATTTCCCGTATACCCGTAGTATCCACTCACCCACTCGGTAGCTGGATTATATGGATCTGCCGTAGGGTCTACGGGATGCCATCGGTCAAGATACTGCTCTAGGGCACCGCCACCATTGCTGCCCCATATCGAGTACAATGGTTCTTGATATTCCATAGAGCCCAATGCAGACCCTTGGAACAATACACTCAGATCAAAATTCTTGTAATTGACATCCAAGGCCATACTGAAGTTTAACCAAGGGGTTTGATCGTATGCAAATGGATGCTCGTCAAGACCGTTAATCTCACCATCACCATTCCAATCCTGGTATTTATAGTCTCCCGGCAAAATATCCCGGTCTTTGTAGATAGGATAAGACCAGATGTCTTCCCAATTTTCATATCGGCCTGCTGATTCGTAACCAAATTGTACCCCTTGATAGCGATTCGTCAGGTTATCATTGCGCCATTGGTCATAGGAATTGCCATACGGACCTTTTTCTGCTGCCACCAAATGTTCCCTACGGGTAATCGTGGCAATGCCTTTTACTCTATAGGATAATTGTCCGAGGGTATTGCGGTGTGTAACTTCAAGATCAATCCCGTATTGGCGGTCACTATTGGTGTTTTCCCGGGGAGCCCCGGTGCCCACAACAGTAGGAACTTCGCCGGAACGAGTAGAGAAAAGCCCTTCTCTGCGACGGTCAAAAAAGTCAACAGAGAATCCAAACTTGCCTCTCCAAGCTTCGAAATCCATCCCTATGTTAAATGTTTTGGCAGTCCACCACGTGATATTTTCATTGGGCACGACCACAGACGCTCCGTACACAAACTCCCCATTCAGCATATATCCGGGAGCGTACTGGTTGTAATATCCTTGCTGCGCATTGCCACTCGTAGCTGGATAGATATACCCAGGGTACCAGTCGTAGGCAAGGGATCCATCATCAGCTGTCATACCATAACTTGCCCTGAACTTGAGCTGATCCACAAAAGAGAGCGCTGAAATAGTTTTGAAAAAAGACTCTTCAGATAGACGCCAGCCTAAGGAAGCTGAAGGAAACCAGCCCCAGCGGTTGGTTTTGACAAACTTAGAAGAACCATCATATCTGAATTGTACTTCGGCGATGTACCGCTCACCGTACACATAATTCAATCTACCGAACATGGCGGAGTTGGCTATCTCATACAAGTCTCCAGATCCACCCTGCATTCCTCCCTGTTGGTTCTCGTTCATACCGCCAACCAGATATTCCATGGCAAATGCAAGGTCACGCTGTGCGTAAAAGTTATCCCCTTTTCTATTTTGGGCTTCAAACCCAAGAAGCCCGCTTACATCATGGTTGATACCAAAAGTCCGCTTGTAGTTCAGCATAAACTGGCCTAATACCTGCTGTTTGCTGAAAATCTCCCGTCTAATCTGATTGGGAGAGCTATTGTTGTATAATTTAGAGCTATAAGAATCCGCAAGTGGATCGTACATATACTGGTAATATTCTCTTCGGTAAATATCATTATCATCACCGCGGTAGTCATAACTGATCAATCCCTTTGCGGATAATCCTTCCAATACATGGGAGACGGTTCCTAAGTCAAAATCCAGGGAAGCAGAAGACTGAAAGTACTTTTGCTTATATTTTCGATGTCCCGATACATCAGCGTCCATCATTGCTACCGTATTCTGCTCAAGGTCCAGCCCTTCGTAATTAAGCATCGTGTTTTCAGGATCGGCATATGCGGGAAACAACACTCCTTGTCTCCAGTAATTACGGATAATTTCCACTGCACTTGAGTATGGAGAATTACGCTGATCAGCCACGCCACTCAAGTTCAGGTTAAACTTCAATCCCTTTGTGATCTCGGTGGTAATGTTGGATCTCAGGTTGACTTTGCTGTAGTTCATGTCTCCTGATTTGAAAAAACCTTCCTGATAGAGGTATCCACCTGCTACGTAGTATTGTGTTTTTTCTGTCCCTCCGGTAATACTGATGTCATGTTGGCTTTGAGGTGAAAATTCATTGATCAGTAAAGAATTCCAATCCGTAGTGCGACGCCGACCTGTACGGAAGTCTTCAAAGTCCTCTTCCTGATAGATGAGATTGCCCCCATTGATATTATTCATGGCCATCTCGTTGTAAAGGGTCATGGTCTGATAGGGATCCGAAAGCTCAGGAAATCCAGAAGGTTTTTGCAGGGTAAAAGAGCCATTGTAGTTTACCGTGGCCTTGCCTGTATCAGTACCTTTTTTGGTGGTAATGAGTACCACTCCATTAGCGGCTCTTGCTCCATATATCGCGGCCGAAGCATCTTTTAAGACAGATAAATCTTCGATATCTGTGGGGTTCAACCGCTGAAAATCGGCCATAGTCCTTTGGATACCATCGATCACGATCAAGGGTGAACCTAGTCCCCGAATATCAAAGCTGGCATTAAAAGTACCCGGTTCGGCACTTTTCTGCCATACGCGGACACCCGCTACTCTACCTGTAAGCATGTTCTGCGGGTTTTCGTTCTTGGTCCGGAGCATTTCATCCCCCTTGATATTCGCTACAGCGCCTGTAAGTGTGACTTTTTCCTGCATGCCATACCCAACCACCACTACTTCACCCAATTGCTGCGTATCCGGCACCATCGCCACTTCGAATACGGACTGGGCACCAACTTCAATCTCTTGGGGTACATATCCAATAAATGAAAAAGTCAATACGGCGTCTTCGTCAGGAACTGTTAAGGTAAACTTGCCATCTATATCTGTGGTAGTTCCAATAGCGGTTCCTTTTATCAGTACATTCACCCCTGGCATCGGGGTACCATCTTCTGAAAATGTAACCGTCCCGGAGACGGTAATATTCTCGTCACTTGTATCTTGCTTTTCTTCCGGATGTGTGGGTATACCTGTTTCCGAAGCAATAACAGGAACAAAAGCAAAGCATGATAATGATAGTCCCAACAGGGAATACTTAATCAGTCCTTTGCAAAGCTGCTTATATATTTTATGCATAAAGTTTAGGGCTATATTATTTTAGATTGCCTCATCGAGACAATTGCAACAGTTAAAAATTTTGGCATTCCTACTTTGATAGGAAGCCAAAAACCAAAATCACTTTTGAAGCTCATACCGTGACAATACCGCATACTCTGCGGCAAATGCAAAGTTGAACATCCCCTCAGTCTTGTTGTTGTTAGCCGTGAGGCTCCAGCCTACCAATAAATTGGTCGGAAGAAATCCTTCGTATTGGAAATTCTCATATCCGTAATCAAGGTTCCTCTGAAAAGTATCGATGTAGTCTGCGGCAGTCCCATAGGCAGGATGCACATCCACATACCCGCGCATCAGCACTCCATTGAACCAGTTGTTAAACCCGCTGATATCATAGGTATAATAGCCCGGATTGGTTTGTCCAAGTTTGGCGAAATAGTTAAAGCTATCGTCGGAAAGCTTTTTAGCATCCTGAAGGTAGACATCATCTCCCGTGATTCTGTACAAGTCCGCTGCTCCGGAAAGCATGGTACCGCTATTGTAAGAAATCGCCGGACCTACACGGTCTTGGCAATTGATCCCTTTGCGATATTCCACACCATCTATGGTTTCGATCTGTGGATTCCCCGGTGAGCAACCACCTCTCATATCATCATATACTCCGTCAGCTCGTAACAGGTGGCTCTTCTGCCACTCATATACCTTCTTTGCAAAATCAGCATAATACTCACTTTTCTTTACCGACGCGGACTTTCTGGATGTCCTATCTTCTGAGTCGATGTACCGGTACTCGATTTCATCGTTTTTGTCCTTGTATATTTCATGCAGCCAAACCAGCGGGCTCACCATTGGTCCATTGCTACAGGCATGCTTGGTCACATAGCCCGGGCCCCAGGGAATTCCTCCACGCTCTGTTCCGTCAGGGTTTCGCGTACTGTCCCATCCATCCAGTACATATTCTGTTAAATATTCAGCTTTTTCCAGATAGGCATTTTCTCCAGTGATTTTGTAAGATTCAAGCAGTTCGCGGACGAGCCACATTTGATCATCATATACATTTTCGATCCCTTCTACTTTGGCTGTTCCTTTGGCATTGCCACGGTTTACGCCATATATTGACCATTCCTTGGTCTGGGTATAGGAAGTGAGCTCGAAGGTTCCCTGATAATAGTCCACGTTGTCATAAAGCTGCGCCAGAAGCTCCGAATACCTGTTAAAGTGTTCATCATAGAGCGTCGAGTTGCCGTTTTCCTTCTGTACCTGGAGTCCATGAAGGACCGCATTCACGGCTTCAATGGCCGCGCTATACATCCATACGCTGCCGATCTCATCAGACCGGACACCGGTGTAAGGGTTATAGTACCTGGCCATCGCCATTCCTGATCCGGTGAAATGGGCTGCAACAGCTTTGTCGGTCAGCTCCATAGCACGTGTCAGGTTTTGTTCAGAAAGATTTACTTCTACAGGAGGAATTTGCGGTTCAGGGTCAGATGAATCTTCGGTACATGCTGCGAACAGCAGCACACAAAGACTCCAAATTGTGATCATCATTCGATAGTGTGTCATGTTAAGGTTTATTGTATTAGTTCAGGTCAATTCTGTGGATAACCAATTTATTCTCACCTGAATTGGCTTCAACATTGTACACCCCTAGAGCGAGCGTTACGTTTTTGCCATTAAACTGAGATAGGTCATACACAAAAGAGGCGTATCCTTCTGGGTTACCGGCTCCACCGTCGCCGTGTTTAAATTTCCAACATCCATCTTCTGCCGCACTGGCTTCGTCTGCGGTATTGGAAAGGGGATCAAGATGGGTCACTGTCCCATCATCTTCTATTGCTGTAAGCTTGAAATAGGTGAAGTTGTCTCCGAAGTTGCGGGTACTCAAGGTGAGCTGATTGCTGCCTGCACTGATCGAGAACTTGGAGTATAAATAAGCTTCCGGTACCGTGGCATCTACTTCAGGTGTATTGCGGGTTTTGATCAGATAACCTTCAGAAGGAAACACTTCGGGATCTTTCTTCAGCGGCACAAAGAACCATTCGGACGCCACATGGCCCACATTGCGCCATGCTTGGTAAGCATCTACATAATTATCCCTGTTGCCTTCCACTGGACTAATTCCTGTAAAGGACTTTTTAGTGTGCGGCATGGTAGAGCGGACAGTTTCTTGGCTCAGCTTCCATCCTTCGATCACTTCTGTTCCGGGTAGCCAATCCCAATTCTCTACTTTTCGATCAGCAAAGCGAATAGCACGAAGGACAAGTTGCTTCCAATAGTCGCCGGTAGACTGTCGATAAATACCTACAGCAACTACAACTTCTTTCCCGACATACTCACTCAAGTCGAATTCAAAATCAGCATAGCTTCCAGAAGCATAAGTTCTATCCTCACCGACCTTCACTGCAGTAGGCTGAGCGGCGGATAGGTCTGCCACCTGCACTCCAAAGTATACGGGATTAGCCTCATCAACATTATGGGCGCTGATTCTAAGGGACAGAATCTTATTGTCTTCGGTAATCAACTTACTGCCATAGACATAAGAATCGAATACATTGAGATCTGCGGGGTTGCTCCGGTCAGCCTCATCATTACGGATCTGCAACGTGGTCCCTTCATTTTGTTCCTGCCATGCTCCCTGGAAATTTAGCGATGACATGTAATTACATGCCCAGTCCCACCGAGGGTAAGCATCAGCATTTCTTCCTCCACGATATTCATTGTAATACCACTTGTCAGCTGTCAATAATTCGGCAAGATCCAATCCCCGGAAGATTTCGCTGCTGCCCATAACGATGTCCAAGGCTGCGACTCCATCCACAAAATCAGCCTCCGTTACCGTTTTGATGATTGTCTCATAGTTTGCTTTGGTAAATGTGACGGTATACTGCTCTACGATCAGATCTTTCAATATAAAAGCTCCATCGCTTTCACTGGTCACTGTTCCGGCCACTCCCACACTGACGGTGACTCCTTCGAGAGGAGCATCGCCATTCTTCCCGTCCTTAATGGTACCGGTAATCTTTGCGGAAGCAAACACCAATGACATATCTGCGGTGGCTATGCGATCACTATTAAATTTTTCAGGAGTTACTGTCAGGCTGACTGCAAGCCAACCGGGTTTGGTGAATTTTACAGCACGTGTTTTCAACGTGACATTCTCAAAAACATATTTTCCATCACTTCCTGTGGTGACAGTGACTCCTTCTTCCCCTATCCCGGTTAGGGTGACGCTTACCTCTGGGATTGGCAGGCCTTCGCTATCTGTAACAGTCCCTGTGATAGTCCCCCTACTTTCTTGGACGGGCTCATCTTCTTGGACACAGGAGATTGCTGCTACAAAAAAAGTACTCAGCAGGGCAACGTAGATAATCGCTCGTAAATTTTTACTCATACGTTAGGTTATTATGGGTTGGGTTAACTTATTCAACCAATTGGGCTGATATGCGTATCATTTCAGGCCATTGGTAGGATTGAAAATAGAGGCAAGACGGTTAAAAAATCGGTTAAAACAGGGTTAATCGCAGCGTAAAATTTGCTAATCGGCACAATTGCAGCTAAAAAAATTCGTTACCGTAGCTCTATTCCGCATTTCTTGTACGTGTTAGCAAGAATATCCCAAATACTTCCCGCGAACTGAGAGGGAATGGGGAAATATAAAAGACACCAACTGTAATATAATTGACCAATTAAGCGACTATAGAACTAAAAGGCATAGCTATATATTTGGTAATTATTAAAAAGACAATAATGCTCAAACTAATAGACAAGTTGCCAGAATTGGACAAAAAGCTAATCGACTTACTAGAAAGCTTGGACAAGTTAGATTGGCAAAAACAAACCGTGGCTAAAAAATGGAAGGTAAAAGATGTGGCTGCACATCTGTTGGATGGAAACATTCGGGTACTCTCCAATCTTCGGGACAGGCATCAAGGCGAAAGCCCAAGGATTAATTCGTATCAGGATTTATTGGATTATCTTAATCGGATCAATGCAGAATGGGTTCAAGCTATGAAAAGAGTGAGCCCTGAAATGCTCATTGATTTATTGAAACATACTGGCAGGCCTTATTATGAATACTATGCTTCGCTAGACCCGTATGCCAAAGCTGAATATTCTGTTGCTTGGGCAGGCGAACAAGAAAGCACGAACTGGATGCATATTGCACGGGAATACACAGAAAAATTTTTGCATCAGCAACAAATCCGGGATGCCACCAATAGACAAGGTATAATGACACAAGAGTACTATTTACCATTTTTGGAAGTGTGTATGTATGCATTGCCTTATACGCTTCGGGATAGCCAAGCAGAAAATGGAAGTGTGCTGAAAATGCAGATTACTGGAGAAGTCAACGAACAGTGGTTTGTACACTATAATGGAGCACAATGGGAAAGAATAGAACCCACCGCTGATGTACAACCTATTACAGCGATTTCTATCGATTATTATGCTTCTTGGAAACTCTTTTCCAAAAGCCTTCGGCCAAAGGATCTGGTTGATAAAATTAAGATTGAAGGTAATCAGGAATTAGGAAAAAAAGCTGTAGAAATGGTTTCCTTTATGGCCTGAAAATTAACGGGTTATTCTTCGAATAATGTAAATGAAGATTACGGTTTAAATAAATTAGGATCTTTTTAAATTAAAACCACACGTTCCTACGGAACGACAAGACCATAGAACCTTTGGATTCTCTACCGACCTTAGGTTCCGATGGAATGAAATGAGTTTAGAACATTCTAAATCTGGATCCTCTTGAATTTATTTAGTATAAAACTGTTTAATAATTAAATCGTAATTTTGAATTATGAAACAACTATTTGAAATAGAAACTGATAGATCGGAGTTTTTGGACGAATTCAGGGAACTTGCTCGTAAATATAAAGTCAAGCTCCGGGAATGGAATCTGGACAAAAGTAGCAGTCCCTCACCAAGTGGAGATCCCTACTTTGATAATCCTAAAAACATTATAAACATACTAAAGGGAGCAAAGCAGGTTGATCAAGGCGAAGCGGATGAAATGACCCGAGAACAGATCAGGGAAATTTTGGGGATGTGACTAAATACAAACTAATTCTCTCGAAAGAAGCCCAAAAACATCTTAAAAAACATTCTACAAGTGGAAACAAACGACTTTTATCTAAAATAGACGCTTTGTTCGGGGAATTACAGGATCATCCTGAGACGGGGACAGGTAAGCCTGAACGGTTGAAAAACAATCTCGCTGGATTTTGGTCCAGAAGGATTAACAAAGAACATCGGTTGATATATTCAATTGAAGAAGGAATAGTAAAAGTAAATGTAGTCTCTGCTCACGGGCATTATGAATAATTTTTTTATAGAAATTTAACTTACCTTCAAAACCTTTGGATCAGGTTATTAAAATTGCTCCCTTTATCGCTTGTCCCATCGGGACATCAGGTGGATAGATTTTAATTTAGCGGAGTGAGTGTGGCGTTCCATTGGAACGCATGAAAAAATGGAGCAGATTTTTAATGGGTCATTTTAAAAATATCGCACGTTCCCTTAGAACGACAACAACCTTTCGATTCTTTACCGACCTTAGGTTCCGATGAAAAGAAGTGAATTTACACGATTGTAGAAAACCATCCCCAACAGCATACATTCTTTCGCTGTGTCTACTGCTCGCTCAGCCGAGCCCATGTGACAAAGTTTATCCCGTTTAATTTATTCCTTTACGAGTTCATAGACTTCATATCTTAAAAAATCCTCTTCGACATCGGGGTCCACAACCTTAAAAGGGATTATATCTCGAAAGTTACAATCCCCGAGAGCTGTCAAGATCATTATATTAAACGGTTAATAAAGCCCTAGTTAAAGATCTCCTTCCTAAAAATTCTAGATTTTAATCTGAGTATTCTATCTTGTCCAATAAACCTATTAGAACCTATAATGAAACGAAACCTCCCTTTTTCGCTACGCATTTGCGTCTACCTGAGTTATGGATTGATTTTTCTGCTGATGCCCTTTGCCGTGCTGGCGCAGTCCTCTTGGCCCGGTAGCATTCCTTGGTGGAAAGCAAATAATCTGAGAGTAATCCAAACCAATCTTCCTGCATATGAAGCAGAAACGCTCGAAGTTGATTCGTTGATTGCTGATCTGAAAAGTCTCTCAGCAAATACCCTCATCATCAATGCCGGAGGAATAATGGCTTTCTATCCGACCCAACTGGAATATCAATACACCAACCCGTACATGAAGGATAACATGCTGGGTGATGTCATCGCAAAATGTCATGAAAATGGGATTAAAGTAATTGTCAGATTTGATTTCAGCAGGGCGCATAAAAGTATCTTTGAAAAACATCCAGACTGGTTTTACCTGTCTCCTGAAGGAAAGCGGATTGTAAATGATGACATGTATGTAATCTCCATCAACGCCCCTTATGAGCAGCAGCAACTTTTTAATATTGTAGAAGAAGTCATAGACCTTTATCCCATTGACGGTATTTTTATCAACATGCCGGGCTACGCGACCAAAAATGCCTATACGG
>Ga0307414_10000278_pt1 | contig 30536 bp, 18 predicted proteins | sample DK1Ometagenome_FD_203804 | JGI IMG/M metagenome (GOLD analysis project Ga0307414, IMG submission 203804) | Maize rhizosphere microbial communities from greenhouse at UC Davis, California, United States - DK15-O-3 | ecosystem: Host-associated > Plants > Roots > Rhizosphere > Soil | place: USA... | reverse complement strand
AAATTGGGGTTTATTTATAATATTGGTATTCATCTTGTACATTTTGGTTTAAAATGTGCTTCGGTTTTTAATGAAAAAATTAATAAAGGTATTGTTGGCCGTCAAAATACTTTTGAGATTCTTCAGAAAAATATAAAGACCACCGATAAAACAATTTGGTTTCATTGTGCCTCTTTAGGGGAATATGAACAAGGATTTCCCTTATTTAAAGTGATTAGGGAACATTATATAAGTCATAAAATTGTACTTAGTTTTTTTTCCCCATCGGGTTATGAGATAAGAAAAAATTCGCCCATTGCCAATGTTGTGGTTTATTTGCCTTGGGACACAAAAAATAATGCTAAACATTTTTTAGATATAGTTAGGCCAGAACTTACGGTTTTTGTTAAGTATGATATTTGGCCAAATTTTTTAAATGAATTAAAGAAGCGAAAATTAAGAGCCATACTTATTTCGGCAAATTTTAGGGCCAATCAATCTTTTTTTAAATTTTACGGAAAACCACAGCAAGAAGCCTTATTTGCTTTTGAGCATATTTTTGTCCAAAATGAAAATTCTAAAAAATTACTTCAATCCATAAATTATAATAAAGTAACGGTTTCTGGCGATACACGTTTTGATAGAGTTTCAAGCCAGTTAGAACAAGATAATCATCTAGATTTTATCGAAACCTTTAAACAAGACAAATTATGTGTTGTTGCAGGAAGCACTTGGCCAGAAGATGAAACCCTTCTTATTGAATTTATAAATCATTATTCCCCAAAGGATGTCAAGTTTATTATTGCGCCACATAATATTAAATCAGGTCAGATAAAAAACATTCAAGAGAAGTTAAATGTAAAAAGTATTTTGTTTTCTGAAAAAGAAACTGAGCAGTTACAAAAAGCACAAGTTTTTATTGTTGATACTATTGGAATTCTTTCTAAGATTTACAGTTATGCAAATATTGCTTTTGTTGGTGGGGCAGTTGGCACAACAGGATTACATAATACCTTAGAACCAGCAGTTTTTGGCATACCTATTATTATAGGTAACAATTACTCAAAATTTCCTGAAGCCAAAGAAATGATTCTGAATGAAGGTGTCTTTTCAATTTCGAATCAAAAAGAATTAAACTTAATCTTAACTGAATTAATTGAAAATCCAAACAAGCGTTCCATTTCAGGAAATAAAAATTCAAATTACATTAACAATAATAAAGGCGCGTTAAATAAAATTGCCTACTTCTTGAACGTATAAAAAGTAATCAGTTTTCATTAAATTATACATATCTCTAATGCTTAGGCAATGATTCTCCCAAAAACTCAAACTTCATCGAACTTTATTGAAAGAGGATCAGTTAATAACTAATAAAAATTTAACAAACCATTAATAAGAAAAAAATTTAAAAAATTAACGCAATCGGTTGTTTCATTTGAAAAAATTTCTATATTTGGCAAAATAAAATATGTTACAGTTAAAATAGAACACATTTTATTATATTTTACAATTAAGTATTAATACTAATTAATTACTAAAACTAAATTAAACTAAATTTTATGACAAAATTTTTATTTTCTAAAAAAGAAAGTATCAAGCATTTGGGCTTCCTAATGCTTGTGCTTATGTTTTGTACAGGTATGAATGCGCAAATTAGTGTATCTGGTACTGTGTCTGATGCAAACGGACCATTACCTGGTGTGACTGTTATTGTTGACGGTACTTCCAATGGTGCTGCTACCGATTTTGATGGTAAATACACATTATCTAATGTAGCTTCTAATGCAACACTTGTAATCAGTTATGTTGGGTATGTGACCCAAAGAGTTCCTGTAAATGGACAAACAACAGTTAATGCTACTTTAGCCGAAGATTTGCAAGCTCTTGATGAGGTTGTTGTTGTTGGTTATGGAACTCAAAGTAGAGCGGCTGTAACCGGAGCTATTTCAAGTGTGAAAACAGAAGAAATTGCGGCCGTTCCTGTAGCCAATGCTGTTGAAGCATTACAAGGTCGTGCTGCCGGTGTCTTGGTAGTAAATACTGGAGGCCCAGGTACTGAGCCATCTGTAACCATTAGGGGGTTAGGTTCATTTAATAATAATGCCCCTTTGTATGTGGTAGATGGTGTGATTGTTGGAAATCTTTCTGGTATAAGCCAAAACGATATTGAATCTGTTAACATTTTAAAAGATGCATCTACTACCGCCGTTTATGGAGCTAAAGGTGCAAATGGTGTTATTATGGTAACTACCAAAAAAGGTACGAAAGGTCAAACACAGTTGTCTTTAAATGTGTTTACTGGTTTTCAAACCCAAAATAAAAGATATGATGTATTAAATACTCCGCAATATTTGCAATATGCTCAGGAAGCTTTTGGTATTGTTCCTACAACACCTTTGTCTGCATCAGGTATTAATACCAATTGGCAAGATGAAATTTACACAACTGGTTTGGTGCAAAATTATGATTTTGCTGTAGCTGGTGGTGGGGATAAGAGCACATTTAGATTTTCAGGAGGTTATTCTGAAAAAGAAGGTATTATTATTGAAACAGGATTTGAAAGATATTCTTTTAGAGCCAATAGTGATTTTGATTTAGGTAAATTAAAAATTGGAGAAACCATGTCTGTGAGTTTTAATAAAACCAGACCAGAACTTAATGCTGGTGGACGTTCATTATTGGAACATGTTTTAAAAGCAGCACCATATTTACCTGTTTATAATCCTAATAATCTAGGTGGTTTTCAAGGGCCTAATAGTTCAGGTGATGGTCAAGATGCTGAAAATGCGGTGAGAATTATGAAGCTTCCAACTGTAAACAACAGATCATTTTCTTTAATAGGAAATTTATATGCTGAGTATGAAATTTTAGAAGGACTAAAATTTAAAACTCAAGTTGGTTTAGATTATTTTAGCTCAAATAATTCTACATTTACTCCATCATTTAATGATGATAGTTTAGGTGCTACACATAGCCAAAATTTTGCGACTATAAATAAAGGTACTTCTTTTGGTCAAAATTTAATATTTACTAATAGTTTAACCTATAATAAAACTCTAAACGATCTTCATAATTTCGAATTGTTATTATTATCAGAGAAAATTGAAAGTAAATTTAATAACCTTAATGCAAATAGTAGAAATCCAATTTCAAATGATATAGATAATATTCAAGGTTCAGATCAGCAGATTGCTGCAACGACTTCAAGTAATGAATATAATAAAATTGGTTATTTAGCAAGGTTAAATTATAATTTTGATAATAAATATATTGCTTCTGCATCTATAAGACGAGATGGTTCAGCAAGATTTGGTTCCAATGAGCGTTGGGGTTGGTTCTACTCTGGATCTTTAGGTTGGAATTTAGCTAAAGAGGATTTTATGGCCGATTCTGATTTTAGTACTTTAAAATTAAGAGGTAGTTATGGTATATCAGGTAATGACAACATTCCTAATTATCGATATGCTGCTGTACTAACAAGTGATTTCTTGTATCCTCTTGGAGGAGGTGGAGCTGCTGGAACAACAGCTGATGGTTTAGCAAATCCTGATTTGAAATGGGAGCAAACTGAACAATTGAATATTGGATTGGATATTGGACTTTTCAATGAACAATTTACAGGTGCGTTAGAGTATTATGTGAATACCAGTAATGATTTATTATTAGGAGTACCTTTACCTACTTCATTAGGAGTTAATGCTGGATCTCAATTTAGAAATGTAGGGTCAGTAGAAGTAAAAGGTTTTGAAATTACTTTGGGTTATAATGATTATGAGGGCGATTTTAAATGGTCTGCTAATTTGAATTTAGGAACAACTCAAAATACTGCCAAATCTTTAGGAGGTACTGTTACCGAATTGAATGGTGGTGGATTTGAAGGAGAGAATATTACTAGAATTGTTGAAGGTGAATCCTTGTATCATTATTATGGATTAGTAATGGATGGTATTTATCAAACTCAAGCCGAGGTAGATGCGGTATTTACAAGTCCTCAAACCACTGTACAGCCTGGAGATATTAGATATTTAGATTTAAATGGAGATGGTAATATTACCAATGCAGATAAAACGATTATTGGTGATGCACTTCCAGACTTTACATATGGTTTGAATCTAGATGCCACATATAAAAATTGGGATTTTAATGTCTTCATAACTGGAGTTCAAGGAAGAGACTTAATGAATACCAATATTTATGATTTGGAAGGCATGCCAAGACTTTTTAACGCAGGAGTAGGTGTTTTAAATAGATGGACAGGTCCTGGAACATCAAATTCTGTACCAAGAGCAGGCGGAGCACCACAAAACCTATCAATATCTACACGTTATTTAGAAGATGGATCTTTTGCAAGATTAAAAAACCTATCTATAGGTTATACACTTCCTAGTAATTTGTTCGGAAAAGATTATTTTTCTAAAGCAAGAATATATGTAAGTGGTCAAAACGTATTCACAATAACCAACTATTCTGGTTTAGACCCTGAAATAGCAGCTGGTGATCCTTTCAATTCTGGAATAGATAGAGGAGCATTTCCACAGCCAAAAACATTTTTAGTTGGTCTTCAAGTAACATTCTAAAAAAAATAAATATGAAAACAAACAAAATTATACTTTCATTTTTCTCGCTTTGTACTGCTATAGTAATAATTAGTGCATGTAGTGATAAGGATTTGGAATTAGTAGATCCTGGAAGTTTATCGCCTGAAACATTTTTTAAAACACAGGCTCAAGTACAATCGTCAGTAAATGCTGTTTATGCGAATTTACAAACTATTGGATTATTTACTCGTGCTTATTTTTTCATGCATGATTTAATGGGTAATGATGCCGCCGGTAATCCGCAGCTAGAAGCTGACAAGGTACAATATAGAAATTTTTCTTTTGATGCTAACCATGGTAACATTGGGGATTATTGGGAAAGTTGCTATAGAGGTATTAACAAGGCTAACTTTGTCATTGGTAATTCAGATGCTATAAATGCATTGAGTGATGCCACCATGAGCGCAGCAAATAAAAAGAAATTTATAGCTGAAGCTAGATTTTTAAGAGCTCTTTATTATTTTCTTTTGGTTCAAAGATGGGGGGATATTCCATTAATAACAGAAATACCTACATCATCTGAAGGTTTTCCTAAGTCACCAAAAGCAGCTGTTTATGACCTAATTATATCTGATTTGCAAATTGCTTCAACAGATTTATTGGACAAAGGTTCTGAACAGGTTGGAAGAGCTAATATGCAAGCTGCTAGCGCATTACTAGGTAAAGTTTATCTATACCAAGAGGAATATGACCTTGCTTTGACTGAATTTAATAAAGTATATGGTGAATATGAATTAGCTGATAATTATTTTGATAATTTCATGGATGAAACTGAGCATACTACAGAATATATTTTTGATATAGAATATGATGAAAGCTTGGGAGCTGGTGCCCTATGGAATAGCAGTGTTTCTGGTGGAGGTCAAAATGAAGCGACGTTAAGAGGTCAAGAGTATGGTTGGAATGATTGGTTCAATACTTACCCTTCTAATGATTTATTAGCTGAATATGAACCAGGAGATACAAGATATGATGATACTTTTTATACTAATGGTGATGTTTTTGAAGGAGATGAAGATGAACGTACAATTCGTACAGGTGTAAAGCCTGATCCAGTTCCAGCTACAGAAATATATATTCCATTAGAGCGTGCTGCTGGTTGGAGAAAATATCAAAATTATTACCAGAGAGCAAATGAAAATATCAATTCTAGTATCAATTTTAAATATTTAAGATACGCAGATGTTTTGCTTATGATGGCAGAATGTGAGAATAAGAGACCTGGGGGTAATCAAGATGCTGCCATTGGATATATAAACGAAGTTAGACAAAGACCAAGCGTTATGTTGCCTGCTTTGCCACTTGGACAGAGTGCGACTGCTGTTTTTGATGCTATTGTTCATGAAAGACGTGTTGAATTTGCAGGTGAACAATCTCGTTTTAATGATTTGGTAAGATGGGGATTAGCTGCTACAGAATTGGCAGGACAAGGTTTCCAAGCTAAACATGTTTTGTTTCCAATACCAGCAAGAGAGATACAATCAAATCCAGCTATAACAGAAGCTGATCAGAATTTTGGTTATTAATATTTTGGATATTATTAGTTAATTTAAATTGAGTTAGTTTGGTAAAAGCAGCGTATTAATATACGCTGCTTTTTATCTTTATTTTATTTTACAAATAGAAAAATTCCTATGAAAACAATAACATTAAATAGATTAACAGCTATGTTTTTTTTTAGATTTTGTATCGGACTATTTTTATTAATCGTTTTACAAAATTGTTCCAAAAAGGAGGAATCAAATGCTACTTTGGTTGAAGGAAAAATATTTAGTAAGCTTAATGTTTCTAAAACAGGAATTGATTTTATTAATACGCTTACAGAAAGTGATACATTAAACTATTTTACTTACGGCTATCTTTATATGGGTGGTGGTGTAGCCGTTGGAGATATAAACAACGATGGCCTTATAGATATCTATTTTACAGGAAATCAAGTAAAAAATAGGTTATACTTAAATAAAGGTAACCTTCAATTTGAAGATATAACACAACAATCAAATGTTGGTGGAGACAATCGTTGGTATACTGGTGTAACCATGGCCGATGTTAATAATGATGGATTATTGGATATTTATTGTTCTGTTAGCGGACAATCTGGTTCTAAGAAAAACCAATTATTCATTAATAATGGCAATTTAACTTTTACTGAAAGAGCGGCAGAGTATGGACTAGACGATATGGGTAATAGTGTTCAAGCTACTTTTTTTGATTATGATAATGATGGGGATTTAGATTTATATGTAGCAAATTATCCAACAACCCCATTTTCGGCTCCAGTTGAAGTTTACAAATACGCCATGAATAATATTAAGGATATTAATTCTGATCATTTGTACAGAAATGATAACGGAAAATTTGTGGATGTAACAAATGAGTCAGGGGTTAAAAATTTCGGACTTTCGTTAAGTGCTACCGTTAGTGATGTTAATAACGATGGCTGGGAAGATATATATGTGTCTAATGATTTTAGTTCACCCGACTATTTTTACATCAATAATCAAGATGGGACTTTTAAAGAAGTTAATAAGCAAGCATCACCACATACCGCATTTTATGGCATGGGAGTGGATATAGCCGATATCAATAATGATGGACACTTAGATATATTTCAAGTGGATATGGATGCAAACAACAATCGTCGTAAAAAAGCTAATATGGCAAGTATGAATCCACAATTATTTTGGGATGTTGTGGATGCTGGTTTTCATTATCAATATATGAATAATGTTATGCAGATTAACACAGGACTTTATACGGATGATGGTATCCCTTATTTTACAAATGTATCTGGAATTACAGGAACCACTTCAACAGATTGGAGCTGGGGACCATTGTTCGCAGATTTTGATAACGATGGGAAAAAGGATTTGTACATAACCAATGGTACACGAAAAGAAATAAACCATAACGATTATTTTAAAAGCTTGGATAATGAAAGGAAAGATTTGTCTATTCTTGAAAAAAGCTTAGGTATTCCCTCAGAAAAAATCGACAATTTCATGTTTAAAAATAATGGAGATCTAAATTTTGAAAAGGTCAATAAAAAATGGGGAATTGAAATGGATGGTTTTTCTAATGGCGTTGCTTATGCCGATTTAGATAATGATGGAGATTTAGAAATAGTAATAAGTAATATAGACGATAAAGCTACCCTTTTTGAAAATACAAGTTCTAAAACTAATTATATTTCCATAAATTTTGAAGGTAAGGATGGTAATAAATTTGGACTTGGAAACAAAGTGTTTATTACTAATAGTGACGAAACCCAAATGCAAGAGTTAACTTTAACACGAGGGTTTCAATCATCTGTAGCACCAGAATTGCATTTCGGACTTGGTCAATTTAAAACCATTGAAAAGCTAAAAGTAGTTTGGAGCGATGGTAAAACTCAAGAACTTAATAATGTAAATGCCAATCAAAAATTAAGATTAAAATATGCTGATGCTGTTACACCTAATGTTTTGGAGAATCAAACTAAAGGGGATTTCTTATTTCAAACAGTTTCAGAAATTTCACAAGTATTTCCAATCTTCAAGCACGAAGAAAATAAATTTGATGATTTTGAAACACAAGTCTTGCTTCCTCATAAAATGTCAAATTTTGGTCCAGCACTTGCTGTTGGTGATTTAAATAATGATGGTTTGGATGATTATTTTATTGGAGGCGCATCTGGGTTTGAAGGGCAACTATTCTACCAAACTTCCAAAGGGACTTTTGAAAAGAAAACTCAAAACTTTTTTGCTCAAGATAAAACTTCTGAAGATTTAGGTGCTTTAATTCTGGATGTTGATAAAGATGGCGACAATGATTTATATGTAGTTAGTGGCGGTTACGAATTTTTAAATGAAAATAGCGCAAAAAGTTTGCAAGACAGGCTATATTTAAATGACGGAAAAGGAAACTTTACCAAAGCAAAAAATGCTTTACCCACAATGATTTCAAGTGGTTCAAGGGCATATTCTGCCGATTTCAACAAAGATGGGAAACCAGATATTTTAACTCTGGGAAGACAAATGCCAGGGAATTATCCATCACCTGCTGATAGTTATTTACTAATAAACAAAAGTGATAAGAACTTAGTAAAATTTAATGTTGTTTCTCCAGATATTTTTAAAGATTTAGGAATGGCAACAAGTGCTATTATTACTGATATAGATAATGATACATGGCCAGATATTATTATAGTTGGTGAATGGATGCCTATTCGGGTATTTAAGAATGTAAAAACCGGATTTAAAGAAGTATCAAAATCTATGGGGCTAGGTGAAGATTCAGCAGGGTGGTGGTGGAGCATCAATCAAGGTGATTTTGATAAGGATGGTGATATGGATTATATATTAGGCAACAACGGTTTAAATTATAAATACAAAGCTGAAGGAGATGAATCTTTCGATATCTATGCGAATGATTTTGACGGAAACAATAAAACAGATATTGTATTAAGTTATTATAATGAAGGTATACAATATCCTGTAAGAGGTAGAGGTTGTTCATCCCAACAGATACCTTCAATTAAGGAAAAATTTGAAAATTATGAAACCTTTGCAGAAGCTTCTTTAGTTGATGTTTATTCAAAAAAGGATTTAGAAAATTCTTTGCATTATCAAGTTAAATCGTTTGCAAGTATATATCTGGAGAATAAAGATGGAAAATTCGTTATTCATAAATTACCAAATATGGCCCAAATATCAAGTATTAATCAAATATTAATTGATGATTATGATAAAGATGGCCATTTAGATGCTTTAATAGCAGGAAATTTATATGCTTCAGAAGTTGAAACCCCTCGTAATGATGCTGGTTATGGTCTTTTTCTAAAAGGAAATGGAAAAGGAAATTTTAACGCTGTTCCAATTACTAAAAGTGGTTTCTTCGTTCCAGGTGATGTAAAGGATATGGCTACAATAAAAGTTGGCTTTAAATCTTATATTATTGCTGCTAAGAACAATGATTATTTACAATTTATAGAGCATGTAAAACCTCAAAAATAAAGAAAATATTAAACCAAAAGAGACCCTCACTGAGGGTCTCTTTTGGTTTAATTAAATGTGATGAATTAATCCTTATAAGGATTTAAAGTGTTGATAGTGCCATCTTCATTATAGGTGATTTCAGCAACTTTAACAGATCTTAAATGTGTTACCCCTTTAGACAAGCTTGAATCATGGTAAAACAAATACCATTTATTATTTACCTCACAAATTGAATGATGTGAAGTCCACCCAACCACAGGATTTAAAATTTTACCTTGATAAGTAAAAGGGCCGTAAGGATTATCCCCAATAGCATAACATATAAAATGAGTATCCCCCGTTGAATATGAAAAATAATATTTTCCATTATATTTGTGTACCCAAGGTCCTTCAAAAAAACGTCTTTCATGATCTCCTGCCAATAGAGGACTTCCATTTTCGTCTAAAATAAGGACATCTCTAGGAGCTTCTGAAAATTCCAATAAATCATTAGTCATTTTTGCGACTTTTGCTGTTAGAGCTGGTTCATTATCTTTAGGTAAATGAGCAGTCGGACTTTCAGGATGTTCCGGATTAAATGTTCCTGTTCTCCATCTTTGTAATTGTCCGCCCCAAATACCACCAAAATACATGTAATAATTTCCATCTTCCTCTTCATATACAGCAGGATCAATTGAAAAACTGCCTTCTATAGCTTCTGGTTGCGGTTTAAATGGACCTACTGGTGAATCACTTACCGCTACTCCTATTCTAAAAATACCATCGTATCCTTTTGCTGGGAAAAACAAGTAATATTTTCCATCTTTATGTGCAGCATCTGGAGCCCACATTTGTCTCTCAGCCCATGGCACATCGTTTACATGCAGAGCCAACCCGTTATCTATAGCGTCACCATGAATGTTGTCCATAGATATTACGTGGTAATCTTCCATGGCAAAATGGCTTCCTAAATCGTCAAACGCTTCACCGGCATCAATATCATGTGATGGATATATATAAATTTTATTATTAAAAACATGAGCCGATGGATCTGCAGTATATATATGAGATACCAAAGGTTTAGAAATGGCTTTTTTATTTAAAGCCTCAAAATCAATATGGTCAATGGCTTCTTCTGGCATTGTTATGTTTTTTATAGTTTATTATTTAAAAAAATTATGATCTTCTCACTTTTAAATCAGCTTCTATTTGAGTTTCCATCTTTTTGTTAATTTCATAGAAAAATAGCAATCCAACACCAATTAAAAAAGGTATAGCTGGAAAAATACTAACTAGCATTCTAGTACCTTGAATTGCGGACTCAGGTTGTACAATTGCTATGCCAGCTACTTCAGCTTCTTTAGTGATGTAACCATACGCTCCTAAAAACCAAGATACCAAAGCACTTCCTATGCTTAAGCCGCCTTTTAAACCAACCATCATTGCTGAAAATATAATGGCTGTAGCACGGCGATTGTTTTTCCATTCAGAATAATCCGCGACATCAGCAATCATCGCCCATAAAATAGGAGTGCTGATTCCATAGAAAAACATGTGCAAAATTTGAGATGCAAAAATTATTTCAATGGCTTTTGGAGGATAAAAATAGAAGGCAATTATAAATAATGTTGAAATAAATAATGAAGCACCAAAAACATTTCGTTTCCCATATTTATCAGCAAATCTTTTTGAAAGTGCAATACCAATTAAACCAATAAGTATACCACCTCCATTAAAAACGCCTAATCCTAAAGATGTTTCATTTTCAAAAGTTGGTAAAAAACCTTTTAATGGATCTAAGAATGATTTTAATTCATTTTGATCTACATAGTTTTCAAAATAATATACATAAGATCCACCTTTCATAGCTAAAGTGATAAACACTAAAGTTGTTAAGGTTAGCATAATCACCCAAGGTTTGTTTTTTACTAAATCACCTAGATCTTCTTTAATACTGGATTTTTGATCTAGATTAGGTACAACGCGCTCTCTGGTTGTTAAAAATGTAATAAGCAACATAACGGTTCCTATAATGGCTAACCATGTCATAACGGTTTCCATTCCTGCAGCCTTATTACCACTACCGGCTTTCAAAATAAAGTCGTACATAAAAACTTGTACAAAAAACTGAGCACCCATAACAGCTATAAAACGATAAGCCGATAAGCTATTTCGTTCTTTCATATCGCCCGTTATAACGCCGCTTAAAGCCGAGTAAGGCAAATTATTTGCAGCATATAGTAAAAGAAGTAATGTATAAGTAATGATGGCATAAATAACTTTTCCTTTATAAGCAAAATCTGGGGTGCTAAAAGCTAACATGGAAGCTACACCTAAAGGTATTGCTGTCCATAAAATCCAAGGCCTGAATTTGCCCCATTTGGTAGTGGTTCTATCTGCTATGACACCCATAATTGGATTAAAAGCAAAGGCAGCAATAAGACCAACAACTAATGTAACGGCTGAAGCATCATGAGCTTTAAGCCCATAGATATCTGTATAAAAATAGGCTAAATAAGTAACCAATGTTTGGAACACCAAGTTTGCTGCAAGGTCTCCTAGGCTGTATCCAATTTTTTCTTTTATGGATAATTTGTGTGAATCTAAACTCATGTGTTTGGTTAGTTGGTTTTTTTATCTTGTTTTTGTTTTAATGCAATAATACTATCATATGCGCTTTTTGGTTTTAAATCTCTATCAAAAAGCAAAGGATGATTTGTTCTTCCTCTTACAGGGAAACCGTTAAGCCATGACTGTCCGTCATTTACGCCCCAGAAAGTAACTCTGCTTATTTTGTCTTTATGTTTTAAAAATATTTTAAAAATGTCTGTGTAACGGTTAGCTAGTTTTACTTGAATGGAATCAGGCATCCCTTTAGTATAAGGATTCATAGCTTCACTATTCTGAAAATTTTGGGTTATTTCAGCTCCAACTAAATCTTCAGGATTTGGTAAAACACTGATGTCAAGTTCGGTAATGGATACTTTTACCCCAAGTGCTGCATATTCAACGATACTTTTTTCAATTTCTTCTAGTGAAGGTGTATTTAAATGCCAATGACCTTGCATACCAATACCATCTACTTTAATACCTTTATCCATGATATTTTTAACTAACCGTATAGCACCTTGTCTTTTTTCTGGGTTAGCCATATTATAATCATTATAGTATAAATCCGCTTTTGGATCTATTTCAGAAGTCCATTTAAAAGCCAAAGCTAAATAATCTTCTCCCATAACTTCTAAAAATACAGACTTTCTTAAGCTACCATCTTCATTTAATGCTTCGTTTACAACATCCCAAGAGTTCACTCTGCCTTTATATCTACTAACGATTGTTTTTATATGGCTTTCAAGCGCTTCAGCCATTTCCGTACTGTCTTTTATGTTTCTTATCCAAGGAGATAATTGACTGTGCCAAACTAAAGTATGCCCATGTATGAACATGTTATATTTTTCACCAAGAGCTACAAATTTATCTGGATATTCAAAATTAAAAGTATCCCTTGCTGGATGGATTTGGATGGATTTCATTTCATTTTCGGCAGTAATACTGCTAAATTCATTACCAACAATGCCCGCCATTATAGAATCTGTTTCATCTATTTGAAATGTATTAAGTGCAGTGCCAATATAAAAAGCATCTTCGTAAACGTTTCTAAGCGTTACGGGTTTTGTTGGCGTTACTTCACTTGCTTGTTTACAACCAATCACTAATGCTAGTATGGCTATAATTAATAGAAATTGTTTTTTTATTTTCATGATTTTAATATTTAGTTGGTTAATCCTTCCAAAAAGCCGATAAATGCTTGTTTATAGTTGTAATTTGAATCGAATAAAAGAGGCCATTCATTTTGATTATTAAGAAAATTAATAAGCCAACTATCATTATCTCTCATTCCCCAAAAAGTGATGCCAAATCTTTGTGCTTCAGGTATTGTTTTATACAAAATGGCAATTTGTTTATACCTTTCTTTTTGTTCATTAGCTCTGCTAGACGTTAACGTAGTTAATGCTTTGTCCTTGTTTACGGTCATATCCAATTCAGAAAAATGAATTAATAATCCTGTATTTTTAAGCAGCGCTAGGTTATTTGATAGTGAAGATAAATTTGGATATTGGTAATCAATATGCATTTGCATTCCGATGCCATCTATAGGTGTGGAATTTGCTTTAAATGTATTTACCATATCTACAACCTGAGCAGCTTTAGAATCCTGACTTTCTAAATTATAATCATTATAAAATAATTTCACATCAGCATCAGCTTCACGTGCCCACACAAAACATTTAGAAACATAATCGCTTCCTATTCTAGTGTTAAAAACGGCAGCAGCGGCATCACTTGTAAAATGTTCATTAACAACATCCCAGCTCTCAACTACTGATTGTCCTCCAGTTGTTTTTATTGCAGCAAAATGCGCAACGGTTGCTTTTATATAGCCTTTCACTTGTGCTTCAAATTCAGCATCAGTACCAGCATAATTTTTTAACCAATTGGGTATCGATGCATGCCAAACCAAAGCGTGGCCATGGACTCTATGTCCATTTGCTTTAGCATAATTAACAATGGCATCTGCTTTACTAAAGTCATAAGTGTCAGGGCCTGTGAACATAGCCCCCATTTTCATGTCGTTTTCGGCAGTAATACTATTAAATTCTTTGTTTAATAAAGTTCTGAAGTAAGTGTCAGTGCCAGATAACCTACTCGCAGAAACAATGTTTCCTATGGGAAAATCAGCAGATTCTTTTAACGTTGCCGAAGGTGTAGGTGATGGAGTTGGACTTGGACTTACATTAGGGTCGGCATCTCCAGAACCAGAGCAACTCATTAAAAGTGTTGCAATGATTATAATTAAATAATTAGTTAATTTCATTTACTAAAATTAGTTGTTACAATGTCCCATTTTAATTCCCTGGCGCAAAAGGAAATTTTAACGATTGAAAATATTCTAAAGTTTGTGTTGGTTTTTCGACGCCTTTGGGCAATGGCATTTTAGAATATTGTTGAAAATACAATAAACAGGCATCTCGCCACCATTTTGCTTCTTTATACTGAATATTTAATAACATTTTTATGTTGTCATATCTTTCAGCATCAACATAACTTTCCATTTGATTCCATGTTTTAATCATGGATGCAACTTGGTCAACTCCTTCTTGATATTTTAACGCCATACCATCCCAAAGGGTCTTGCCATTTTTAAGTTTATAATTCCAAGCTACATGATGAAACCACAATAAGTCTTTTTCTGAAATAGATTTTAAATCATTAAAAACTTTAGCAACCTCAGGAGCATATTGTTCGGTGGCATTACTACCAGTAGGCGTTCTATCGAAACCAATACCGAGTGAATCTGCTTTATGGTAATAAACTGGATTCCATTCTGGTCTTGATAAATTTGACACCCAAGGTCCAGGCCCATAGTGATGTCCTGTATCCATAATATGATGCAAGCCTAGTGGAGTCATGTAATTAACAGCAGCCTCTCTCGAATTTAACATCATTTCTTTTACGGGTTCAATAAATTTTTTATCATTGGTGAATGTCAATCTCAACCACTCATCAGCAATACTTTCAGCACTTAAGTAGGGATCCCAAGCGAGTCTGCCGTACCCAAACCAATTGGCTTGTAACATGGGGTTACCTGTCCAATTAATATCATTACCTATATTGCTAACCCCCGCCATACCTGTTAACCTTTTATTGTGCAAAGTGCCATCCAGATCTTTAGCAACTAATGAGCCTTTACCTTTTCTGTAAGTATCTGATTGTAACGTTTCTTCATACATAGTAGGTAGAAATACGGAATGGGTGCTGAATCCCAAATACTCCTGTGTTATTTGAAACTCCATCATTATGGGAGTTTTAGGCATCGCCCCAAACATAGGATGAAATGGTTCTCGAGGTTGAAAATCGATAGCTCCGTTTTTAACCTGAATAATAACATTGTCTTTAAATTGTCCATCATAGGGCACAAACTCAGGGTAAGCTTGCTTGGCTCTATCAGTAACATCATGTTCAGAATACACAAAGGCCCTCCACATAACTATGCCATTAAAAGGCGCTAGAGCATCTGCCATCAAATTGGCTCCATCAACATGATTTCTGCTATAATCTTGAGGCCCTGGTTGCCCTTCGGAGTTTGCTTTAACTACAAAGCCTCCAAAATCAGGAATCCTTTTGTAAATTTCAGCGGCTTTTTCTTTCCACCATTTTATAACATCGGCATCCAATGGATCAGCTGTTTTTAATCCGCCAATTTCAATGGGTGCAGAAAAACGGGCAGTTAAATATACTTTAATGCCATAGGGTCTAAAAACGTTGGCAAGCGCCTCGACTTTTTCTAGGTATTGCGGAGTTAAAATAAGGGCGTTGGCATTTACATTATTTAATACGGTACCATTGATACCTACTGATGCATTTGCTCTAGCATAATCTGTGTATCTAGGATCTAAGTAATCGGGCAAACGATGCCAATCCCAAATAGAGAAACCAGCATAACCTCTTTCAACAGTTCTGTCTAAATTATCCCAATGATTTAAAATACGGACTTTAATTTTAGGCGAATCAATAATATTTAACTTTTCTATGGATTTGTTTGTCTGTAATAATTTTAAAAAATTATAGACACCATATAAAACCCCCATATCAGAATTACCAGTAATAACAATATGATTATTGCCTTTAAGAGAATAGGATCTTATAACGTAACCTTCTTGGTTTATTTCATTAAAAGCGTTTCCTAATTGCAGAATGACATCTTCGGGCAGGTTGGCTTTTGCGCCAAAAATTAAAGTGTTTCCGTTGTTATTAGTGGAAGTTGATGAAAAGGCAGATCCTAGCATACTGCTAAGTCCTCTATCAAGTTCCTTGAATGCGATATTTATGGTTTCAGAATTTCCTGAAGGTGATAATTTTTCTAAGGATTTTAAATATTCTTCTCTTAAGGAAGCATTTTCTATAAAACTATATTGTAGCCATAAATTATAGCCATCATTTGCTGAAATATTATTGCAAAAAACAATTGAAAACGTAAGAAAAAAGATAATTTTTTTAAACATAAATTTTGTTTGAAAGATAAATAAATTTCATCTGTATAGCAGTATCAATTTTTTTTTAAAGCGCTTAAAAATGCGGAATTACTATATATTTATCAATACTGCCACCATTAAAATGTGGAAGATTTATTTAAAGCGTGATTTAATTCGTAAAACTAAAACAATCAAATTTAAAATAAAAATTTTTCAATATATTTACTGTATTACAATGCATCCCAATTTAACTAAATAGGACCAATCATCATGAGAAAAAGAATATTTCCTGTTGTTTTAATTATTCTATCATTTTTAATCAATAATTCATGTAATAATAAGACTCAAAATACATCACAAGATATAACTAAAACATCGAGTAATGTTTATGATTCGCTACCATTTTATAACCCATCACTTACAATAGATGAAAGAATACAAGATTTGATTTCAAGGTTGACAATTGAGGAGAAAATAAACCAAATGATGAATAATACACCTGGAATTGAAAGGTTACATATTGATCCTTATGATTATTGGAATGAAGCTTTACACGGCGTTGGACGCACTTGTGCAGCAACCGTTTTTCCGCAAGCGATTGGATTGGGTGCTACTTTTGATGCCGATTTAGCATTTAGAGTGTCATCTGCCATTTCAGATGAAGCAAGAGCTTTATATAATGCTACAAGCGAGAAAGGTCATTATATACAATACAATGGCTTGACCTTTTGGACACCTAATATTAATATTTTTAGAGATCCAAGATGGGGTAGAGGACAAGAAACTTATGGCGAGGATACTTATTTAACGTCCATATTAGGTGTGGCTTTTGTTAAAGGTCTACAAGGTGATAATCCAAATTATCTAAAAACAGCGGCTTGTGCTAAACATTTCGCAGTACATAGCGGTCCTGAACAAGTACGTCATGAATTTAATGCAGTAGTAAATCAAAAAGATTTATGGGAAACATACTTGCCAGCATTTGAGGCTTTGGTTGATGCCAATGTTGAATCCGTCATGTGTGCTTATAATAGAACCAATGATGAGCCTTGTTGTTCAAGCAATTATTTAATTACAGAAGTCCTTAAATACAAGTGGAATTTTAAAGGACATATTTTAACAGATTGTGGTGCTTTGGAAGATTATTACAAGCAAAAAGGTGAAGGTGGCCACGGTGTGGTAAAAACAGAAGCCGAAGCTGCTGCTTTAGCATTAAAAAGTGGCGTGAGTCTTAATTGTGGGGTTACTTATCAAGCATTGGCTGAGGCTATTAAAGAAGGATTGATTACTGAAAAAGACATTGATACTCAACTAGCTGTTTTATTAAAAACAAGATTTAAGTTAGGATTGTTCGATCCTAAAGGAAGTAATCCTTATGATGCTATTTCTATGGATGTGGTTAACGGAGAAACCAATAGAGCTTTAGCAAAAGAAGCAGCCCAAAAAAGCATGGTGCTTTTAAAAAACAACGGAGTTTTACCTTTAAAAAACTACCTTTCAAAATATTTTGTTACCGGACCTAATGCATCTAACATAGAAGTGCTTTTAGGAAACTATTATGGTGTTAATTCAAACATGGTCACCATTTTAGAAGGTGTCAGTGCTGCTATTAGTCCAACCAGTCAGTTGCAATATCGATTAGGTGCTATGCTGAATCAAAAATCCTTAAACCCCATAAATTATGCTATTGGGCATGCTGGAAGTAGTGATGTAACCATTGTCGTATTGGGTTTGTCTAGTACTTTACAAGGCGAAGAGGGAGATTCCATTGATTCTTCAACAGCTGGTGATAGATTGGATTATAATTTACCACAGAACCAAGTTGATTATCTTAAACAATTGCGAGATGCAGCGGATAAAAATCCCGAAGGCAAAAAACCTATAGTAGCCGTAATTACAGGCGGAAGCCCAATGAATTTGGCTGAAGTACAAGAATTGGCAGATGCCGTTTTATTGGTTTGGTATCCAGGGGAGGAAGGTGGAACTGCAGTATCTGATATTCTTTTTGGTAAAGTATCACCTTCTGGTAGATTGCCAATTACGTTTCCAAAATCTTTAGATCAGTTGCCAGCTTTTGATGATTATTCCATGATAGGTAGAACTTATAAATATATGAATGAAGAACCTTTATATCCGTTCGGATTTGGTTTAAGTTACACTAATTTTGCCTATAGTAATATAAAAGCTTCTAATACAACAATTTCAAAAAGTGATAATGTTAAGGTACAAGTTAAAATTACAAATTCAGGAAAGGTAAAGTCAGATGAAGTAGCGCAATTATATATATCAGATTTAGAAGCATCAGTAACAGTTCCCAATTTTCAGCTTATCAATGTCAAAAGAATTACTTTGGAGCCCGGTGAATCTAAGAATTTGGAATTTGAGCTAACACCGAAAGATTTTGAAATCGTTAAAGAAGATGGTGCAAGAACTATAGAAACTGGACAGTTTAAAATTTATATTGGAGGTTCAAGCCCTATGAAAAGGAGTTTTGAACTTGGGGCACCAAAAATGTCTGAGATTTTAATTGCAATGAAATAAGAAACATTTTAGTATTGAATTTTAAATGAGAATATTCGAAGAAATAATTATTTTCTTCTGGAAGAATCACGAACTATAACTTCAGTATTTAAAACTTTAATTTCTTTAATATCTTCTTTTGTAGATTGTTCTAAACTTTTTAAAATAATTTCTGCAGAAGCTTGACCCATTTTTTCGGCAGGGTGTGAAATGGTTGATAAATTGGGTTCAATAATTCTTGAATTGGGATCATTGTTAAAACCTATCACTGCTAATTGTTCGGGCATTTGAACACCTCTTTTTTTGGCACATTGCATGGCGCTTATTGCCATCATATCTCCGGCTGCAAAAATACCATCAGGAGGAATTTTTAAGTTAAGTAGCTTATTGGTTTGCGCTTCAGTTTCTTCATAACTTACAGATTTAAGATTTATTATGAGTTTATTATCAACAGGCAAATTATGCTCAATTAGAGCATCAATATAACCCTTTTTTCTTTCTATATAAATATTTCCAAATTCAGAGGCTCTAGTAATATGTGCAATTTTTGTACAACCTTGATCTATAAGATGTTTGGTCGCTTTATAACCTGCGGCATAATTATCAATCATTACACGATGTGTATTCGAAAGTTTTGGTACTCTGTCCACAAAAACCAATGGAATATCATTATCTGTAAATATCTTGAAATGCTCCGTGTCTTTAGTCTCCATTGCTAAACAACAAATAACCCCACTTACTCTGCTACTGTATAATGATTGAGTCAAATTTAACTCTTCTTCATAAGAGTCATGTGATTGCATAATAACTACATTATAGCCGGCTTCTTGAGCTGTTATCTCTACGCCACTGATTAATGACGAAAGAAAAGGTTGGGCAATGGTGGGTAATAAAACCCCAATAGTTTTTGTTTTTTTGTTTCTTAAACTAGCGGCCAAATTATTTGGTCGATATCCCATTTCAGTGGCTGTTTTCTTTACCTTATCGATGGTTTTTTGGCTAATACTAAAATGACCATTTAATGCTCTGGAAATGGTTGAGGTTGCTAAATTCAATTTTTTTGCTAAATCATAAATAGTAACTTCCGTATGTTTTTTCATATTGATAAAAAATAAATCAAATATACATTTTTAAAAACAAATTGCATTTCTTTATTTAATAATCCATTAAAACTAAGATTTTAAGTAAATATCTTATAAAAATGCAATGTAAACATATATGATCTTTAATTTAATTTAAAGGTAGTTTGTGAATTTTGAAAGTTTATATTTATTATATTTTTAATTCACCGAAATTCCAACATATAGCCCTTCATTACCACGAATATTAAAAACGGTCTCATCTTCAAAAATGAGATATTGTCCTTTTATACCTACCAATTTTCCTGTGTAAATCTGTTCTTTTACTAAATTTAAACTTTTTGGGTTCACGGGATATTTATGCATTGGAAAATCTAAATTGGTTTCTTGGTTGCTAGCAATAAAATAATCTTTGGCTTCATTTGGAATATATTGTTTTAAACGCTCGCGCCACTCAACCAAATCTTCATCTTTAATCTCATTTTTAAGCATACTGCGCCAATTGGTTTTATCGCTTACATAATCTTTTAAAGCAACTTCGGTAATGCCCGCTAAATATCGGTTTGGTACTTCAACAATCTCAATGGCTTCATGTGCGCCCTGGTCTATCCATCGCGTGGGTATTTGGCTTTTTCTGGTAACGCCCACTTTTACATTACTTGAATTTGCTAAATAAACAACATGCGGCTGTAATTGCACTTTTTTTTCATAGATTAAATCGCGATCTTCTTTATCTAAATGCGCTGTGCTCAGTTCAGGACGCATCACCCAATCTGCCGTTTGTGGAATTTCATAAAAACAACTTTTACAAAAACCTTGTCTGTAAAGAGTTCTATCCAACCCGCAATTTAAACATTGGTATTTAATAAATTGAATGGTTATGGTTTTATCTAGTAACTGGTTCATATTCAAAAAATCAGTCTCAAATACCAAATAGTATTGTATGGGATATGAAAATTCACTTTCCATTTTTGTTAAAACACCTTCAAAAGTCATAAAAAAAGTATTATTTTTAAAAAATTAAAGATAAAATAAATATGTCGAATCCTTTAGTAAATTCAATTGCTTCTTGGTTCTTAAAAAAGCGATTTCATCAGATAGAATTGTTTTTAAAATATCCTAATGAAGTACAGAATGAATTACTTTTAAATTTAGTTAATGTTGCTAAGGACACCTATTTTGGAAAACAATATGATTTTGCGTCCATTAATAGTTACAGAACTTTTGCCGAAAGGATTCCAATAACCAATTATGAAGGCTGCCAACATATTATTGAACGTTCCAGAAATGGAGAAAACAATATTTTTTGGCCAACTCCTATAAAATGGTTTGCAAAATCTAGCGGAACCACAAAATCTAAAAGCAAATTTATTCCCGTAAGCATTGAGTCTCTAGAAGATTGCCATTATGCAGCCAGCAAAGATTTGTTATGTATGTACTTGAATAATAATGAAGACTCGCAATTATTCACTGGTAAAAGTTTAAGATTGGGAGGAAGCAAAGAACTGTATAAAGAAAATGGTACCGTATTTGGGGATTTGTCGGCTATTTTAATTGATAATATGCCATTTTGGGCAGAATTTAGCAGTACACCAAGCAATAAAGTGTCTTTAATGAGCGATTGGGAACACAAAATGCAAGCCATTGTAGATGAAACTATTCAAGAAAATGTAACAAGTTTGGCAGGTGTACCTTCTTGGATGTTGGTGTTGCTCAATAATGTTTTAGAAACGACTGGAAAGAAAGATTTATTTGAAGTTTGGCCACATTTAGAAGTGTATTTTCATGGCGGTGTAAGTTTTACGCCGTATGCCAATCAATATAAGGCGCTATTGCCCAAAAAAGGATTTAGATATTATGAGATTTACAATGCTTCTGAAGGATTTTTTGCGATTCAGGACCAAAACAACTCCAATGAACTATTATTGATGTTGGATTATGGTATTTTTTATGAGTTCATTCCTATGGAAATATATGGCTTGACTGAAGAAAAGGCCATTCCATTAAGCGAGGTAGAATTAAATAAAAATTATGCTATAATTATTACCACCAATGCTGGGCTTTGGCGTTATAAAGTTGGAGATACGGTTAGATTTACTTCGTTAAGTCCATATCGAATTAAAATTACTGGAAGAACAAGAAGTCATATTAATGTGTTTGGTGAAGAACTTATCATTGAAAATGCCGAACAAGCTTTGAAAAAAGTTTGTAAACTTACCAAAGCCGAAATTGTAGACTATACAGCGGCTCCTATTTTTATGGATGGTAAAGAGAAGGGAGGCCATGAATGGCTTATTGAATTTAAAACACCACCTGAAGACATTAATTACTTTAATGAATTATTTGACAATGCTTTAAAAGCGCTAAACTCCGACTACGAAGCAAAACGATATAATAATATAACCCTTAATAAACCGATTATACATATTGCAAGAGAGCGTTTGTTTTATGATTGGTTAAAACAAAATAATAAATTAGGAGGACAACACAAAATACCTAGGCTCTCTAACAATAGGGATTATTTAGAGGCTTTACTAACTTTAGATTATAAAGTTTGATTATTTTAACGACTAACGGTATGTTGAAAAGTCTTTAAACGACTATTTTATCTTATAATCTAAAATAGATTAAAATCTTTTGTACGGACTTTTAATAAATATACTTTTACAAAAGTTTTTAATTACAAGATGAATAATTTCACTAGTGTACATTATTAATTAACATCCATAAAAAATAAAAAACACTCTAATCAGAGTGTTTTTTTATATGTATAATTTATTGAATGAAAAATTAATATTAATGCAATGTTAACTTATGATAATTATAGATAATACATGTTGTATTTGTTGTTAAACGGATGTGTGTTCATTAAATTTGCAGTCTTAAATTATGAGAAAAATATTGCCAATAAGTAAAAAATAAAAGAATATATAAATAATTATGAGTGAAGAAAAAGGAGTAACTTTTGATGTATTGATAGAAATACCAAAAGGAAGTAGAAATAAATATGAATACGATTTTACATTACATAAAATTAGATTCGATCGCATGTTATTTTCATCAATGATGTATCCTGGAGATTATGGATTTATACCAGAAACGTTGGCATTAGACCAAGATCCATTGGATGTTTTAGTATTAGGACACCAACCAACATATCCTATGGTAGTGATGGAGGTAAGACCAATTGGAGTATTCCATATGACGGATGAAAAAGGGCCAGATGAAAAAATTATTTGTGTACCTGTATCAGACCCCATTTGGAGCAAAAACCATGATATAAGTGATTTAAATCCACACAGATTGAAAGAAATAGAGCATTTCTTTCAAGTATATAAGGATTTGGAAAAGAAAAAAGTTGACACGGGTGGATGGGGAAATGCTGAAGAAGCCATTGAAATTTATCATAAATGCGTGAAGAGGTATGATGATAGTGAACACAAGAAAAAACGAACATTTACCATCTGAATGAAGAATTAATAATAAATCAGCAAAAAAATGAACCATCTTAAATTTAAGGTGGTTTTTTTTATCACTTATATTTTACTATTTTTAGCCACATTAAAAATATTTATTCATAACTAACTAAATTTATATGGAATTAATAGTGAACTTTTTACCGCTTTTTGGTGTCTTAGGACTTTTATTTGTTTTTGTGAAAAGCGCATGGGTTACCAAGCAAGAGCAAGGTAATGAAAGAATGATAAGGATTGCCAAAAGTATTGCAGATGGGGCCATGTCGTTTCTTAAAGCAGAATATAAAATTTTAGCAATTTTCGTGGTTGCTGTGGCTATTTTATTGTTTTTTAAAGGAAGCAATGAAGTTGGTTCAAACGGTATGGTTGCTCTATCATTTGTTGTTGGTGCCGTTTGTTCGGCTTTAGCAGGATTTATTGGTATGAAAGTAGCAACAAAGGCCAATGTTAGAACCACCCAAGCAGCAAGAACTTCATTAGGAAAAGCTTTAGAAGTTGCTTTTGCTGGAGGTGCTGTTATGGGGTTAGGTGTTGTTGGTTTGGGCGTTTTAGGCTTAAGCGGATTATTCGCAATATATCAAGAAATATGGCCAGGGGCAGATAATTTAGCATTGGTTTTAAATGTGCTTTCCGGATTTTCATTAGGCGCATCATCTATTGCATTATTTGCTCGTGTAGGTGGTGGTATTTATACAAAAGCTGCCGATGTTGGAGCCGATTTAGTAGGAAAAGTAGAAGCTGGAATTCCAGAAGATCACCCTTTAAATCCTGCAACTATTGCAGATAATGTTGGTGATAATGTGGGTGATGTTGCTGGTATGGGAGCCGATTTATTTGAATCATATGTTGGTTCTATTATAGGAACTATGGTTTTAGGAGCTTTTATAATTACACCCGATTTTGCTGGTCTAGGAGCAGTTTATTTGCCATTGGTATTATCTGCTGTTGGCATTGTAATGTCTATTATCGGAACATTTTTCGTGAAGGTTAAAGATGGAGGTAATCCACAAACAGCTCTAAATATTGGAGAGTTTGGTTCTGCAGGATTAATGGTTATTGCTTCCTATTTTATTATTGATGGATTAATTCCTGAAACATGGATTTATAATGATGTTGAATACACATCATTAGGTGTTTTTTTAGCTACCCTAGCAGGATTACTTGCAGGTTTGGCAGTTGGTAAAATAACCGAATATTACACAGGAACAGGAACAAAACCAGTTAGCAGCATTGTAAAACAATCTGAAACGGGTGCGGCCACAAATATTATTGCTGGTTTAGGTGTTGGTATGATGTCCACCATGTTCCCCATATTATTCATAGCAGCTGCTATTTTGGTATCCCATCATTTTGCAGGACTTTATGGTATTGCGATTGCTGCCGTTGGTATGTTAGCTAATACAGGAATTCAATTAGCGGTTGATGCTTACGGACCAATTTCTGATAATGCGGGTGGTATTGCTGAAATGGCTGAATTACCTCATGAAGTTCGTGAACGCACAGATAAATTAGATGCCGTTGGAAACACCACTGCTGCTATTGGTAAAGGTTTTGCTATTGCATCTGCCGCATTAACAGCTTTGGCTTTATTTGCTGCTTTTATGCAAGTTGCCAATGTGACTTCTATAGACGTCTCTAAGCCAAATGTTATGGCTGGATTATTAGTTGGTAGCATGTTGCCCTTTGTATTCTCTGCGCTATCTATGAATGCTGTAGGTAGAGCTGCTATGGCCATGATTGAAGAGGTGCGTCGTCAATTTAGGGATATTCCACAGTTAAAAGCAGCTTTAGTTGTTATGCGTAAATATGATTCTGATATGAGTAAAGCAACCCCTGAAGATAGAGCTATTTTTGATGCTGCCGATGGGTATGCTGAATATGAAAAATGTGTTGATATTTCAACAAAAGCATCCATTAGAGAAATGGTATTGCCAGGATTATTGGCAATTGCTGTTCCAGTTGCCGTTGGGTTTATTGGTCGTGCAGAAATGTTAGGAGGTTTATTGGCAGGCGTTACTGCTTCTGGCGTACTAATGGCTATTTTTCAATCGAACGCTGGGGGTGCTTGGGACAATGCTAAAAAAATGATTGAGGCAGACGGACGTAAGGGCACCGATGCTCACAAAGCAGCCGTAGTTGGCGATACTGTTGGAGATCCATTTAAAGATACTTCTGGACCTTCATTAAACATCTTATTAAAATTAATGTCGGTTGTAGCCTTAGTCATTGCACCAAGTATTGCTTTGCCTTCAGAAGAGATTATGACTGCCTATGTGTCAAATGATGAGACACAAACAGAAATAGTTTCAAAGGAAATTAAAGTTAACATGATGGAAAATGAAGATGGCACTTATAAGGCCGTGGTAACAACAGTTATCACTAAAAATGGAGAAACTTCAACCAGTTATGAAAACTTTACAGGAACCGAAGCTCAAGTGAAATCAAATGTTGAAACATTTAAAAATAAGGAAAAAGGCGTTAAATCTGAAACAGCAAATTTACAAATTACAGAAGACGTTATTATTAAATAAAAACATTATTCAAAAAAACAAAAACCACGTTAATTGCGTGGTTTTTTGTTTTTAAAATGTGCCAACAAATCCAACGGTGCCATAGCCAGCTTTCAATTGCCAGTTTACTTGCTTTGGTTTTGAATAGTTGTAGGCATTTTTCTTTTTCATAAAATTATCTACGCCATCAACAACCACAATACTTATAGCGATACCGAGACCAACATCACTCAACCAATGTGCGTCTGCCCACAATCTTGAAATAGGAGCAATGGAACCTAAGGTATAAATACCAGCTTTCACCCAAAAATTATCAAACTGCTTTGCAATGGAGTGTGCCATTGAAAATGATAAAATAGCATGACCTGACGGAAATGAATGATATTCTGCCGTGCCATCAAAAGGTTTAAAATCATCTCGATTTCCAGACATTGGGCGAGCACGGCCAAATGCCGTTTTGGAGATGGATTGAATGATACCAGATGTCACTGCCGATGCAATAATTAAAACACCTGTGTGTCGTACTTTTTCGTTATCAGTTATAAGTCCGAAACCATAAATTCCCGCCGTAATCATGAAGAAATTTTGCGGACTTCCAAAATACCAACCAACATCTTTTACGGCTTGTGGAACATCACTTTGATGATTTTGAAAAAAAGCCCGAGCTTCGTTATCTGAAAGATAAAGAATTCCAGTACCAGCAACAATGCTGCCAGCAGTTATAAAATCATCTTTTTGCCAACGTAAAGGTTGGGTAAATCCGTTACCAACACTTTGCAATGTGAATTTCCCATCAAAAGCAAGTTGTTTCCAGATTCTGTTTTTTGTTACAGTGGTATCTTCTTGAGCAAGACTAATATTTAAAAATAATAGATAAGTAAATAACGCTATTAAAGTTTTAAAATTCAGCATCAATTGAAAAGATAAGTAATAATTTATTTTAAAACTTTCTAAAATAATCCGTTTATTTCAGCGTCAATCGTATTGATTACAAAACCTAAATCTTCTGGTTTATCTACAAAATTAAGTTTGTCAACATCAATAATCAAAAGTTTTCCTTTATTATATCCATGAATCCAAGCTTCATAACGTTCATTCAATCGGCTTAAATAATCAATGCTTATGGAGTTTTCGTAATCACGACCGCGTTTATGGATTTGAGCTACCAAATTTGGGATGGAACTTCGTAAATATATCAACACATCAGGACCTTGAACCAGCGATTCCATTAAATCAAAAAGCGATTTGTAATTCTCGTAATCACGATTGGTCATTAAACCCATGGCATGCAAATTGGGAGCAAAAATATGAGCATCTTCATATATTGTTCTATCTTGAATAATATCTTTACCACTTTTTCTAATTTGCAAAACTTGTCGGAATCTGCTATTCAAAAAGTAAACTTGTAAATTAAAACTCCAACGTTCCATTTGATTATAAAAATCATCTAAATAAGGATTATCTACAACATCTTCTAATTGCGCTTCCCATTTATAATGTTTTGCTAATAATCCTGTAAGCGTGGTCTTTCCGGAGCCTATATTTCCGGCAATTGCAATGTGCATGTTTTAATTTATTTTAAATTTATGAAGAAATTTACCATCGTAAATATACATGGTTTCATTGGTTGAAAAATACTGATTTATTAATAAATTAGGGAGTTTTATGGCGTTGGGTATTTCTGTGCCATCCTTCAAATAAAACAATCCGTTGTCCTTTTTTAAAAGAAGATTTCCATTGTTTTCAACTATTTGTGTAAAGCCATCATTTTTCATTTTTTTTAGTAAGCTTCCAAAATAATTATAAACATATATGTGGTCTTTAGTAAGTAACCAGCATATGTTATAATTGCTTTTTAAATCGAGGACAGTACCTTTAATTGGCAATGTTTTAGCACGGGAACTATTAGTTTTGTAATCATAAAGTTCTAAAACTTGTGTGTCTTGATTGAAAATCCAAAGCGAGTTATCAAATCCAGTTGAAATATGTGTAACGTTTTTATATGGTTGAATAGTATTAAAATCAATTTTAAATATTTCAGCAAGTCTATTATCTAGCACAACAACCATATTGAAATCTCTATAAAAAACATTGATTTTTAAAGGATTGAATGTGTTTACCGAGGTGATATTGCCCAATTGAAAGTTGTTGTAACCAATATCAACGCCTTTTATGTCTTTACTTTTTTTAAATAAAATATTCTCTGTAATATAAAATGTCGTATCGAAATCATCAACACTAACAATAATATCAGCTGTAAATTCGCTTTTTTCAATAAATATGGGCTCCATAGAATCTTGTGAAACTATTGAGAATGATAATAATGTAATAAGATAATATAGGTGTTTCATAGAGGGTTTGAAAATACAAAAACATAACTGAATTTTTATAAAAAAGTTTTAAGTAAACAATTTTTATAAAAATTTCAGTATATGTAATTAAACTAAATGAGTTTGTATTAGTCTAATTGCCATTAAAGTATAATTAAGGAAAACGGTTTAGTAGTGAAAAATATCGTTTTGGAATATTGAAACACCTTTTTCGTATAACTCATTTTTAATATAATAAAAACGTAATTAATTTCACTAAAAATTTTAAAGCAAGTTCATACCTAACAAAAATAAAATATGAAAATTATATCTTCTAAAGTAGCATTTACGGTCTTATTACTTTTTGTAACAGTTTTTTCTTTTGCTCAAAAAGAATTTCAAGGAAGGGTTTATTATCAAACTAAAACATCGGTGGATATGAGCAATTTTGGTGGTGGGCAAATGAGTGAAGCGCAAAAAAAGCAAATAGCTGAACGTATGAAAAGCTCTTTGGAAAAAGTTTACATTCTAACATTCAACCAATCTGAGTCCTTATATAAAGAAGAAGAAAAATTAGACGCGCCAGCGCAAAACGCTGGAGGTATGCGTTTTGCTATTATGGGCGCAGGTGGCGGAACACAATATAAAAACATTAAAGATTTACAATTAATACAAGAGCAAGACCTATATGGCAAACAGTTTTTGGTAAAAGATAGTTTGTCTAAATTAACATGGGATATGGGAACTGAAACCAAAATGATTGGTCAGTATTTATGTTTTAAAGCTACTGCAACCAAAAAAGCAGAAGTAGTTGCTACATTTGCTTTTAATAGAAATAATACAGAAGAAACTCAACCACAAGCGCCTAAAGAATATACTGTAACTGTTTGGTACACACCACAAATACCAGTGAGTCAAGGTCCAGGTGGCTTTTGGGGATTGCCAGGTTTAATATTAGAAGTTCATGATGATACAACCGTTATGTTATGCTCAAAAATTATATTAAACCCAACCGAAAAGGAAACCATAAAAATGCCTTCTAAAGGAAAAGAGGTCACTAAAGAAGAATACGCTAAAATAGCAGCCGAAAAGCAAGAAGAAATGCGCCAAAATTCCAATGGCAGAGGCGGATTTGGTGGTGGTGCAGCTGGCGGTCGTAGACCTTTCTAAATAAACAACCAAGAAACCAATCCATAAAATTTAATGAAAAAATTACTTTTTTTAGTAACTGTTTTAGTTGCTACCTCAGCGTATGCACAAATAAAACTTGAAGGTGTTGTAAAAGATAGTCTTGGAACACCTTTAGAACTGGCAAATGTTATTGCCCTAAACCAACAAACTCAAAAATTGGATTCTTATGGAATTACCAATGAAAAGGGGTATTATAAGTTGACTTTAGAAAAAAATACTACTTATAAAATACAGGTTAGTTACATAGGGATGAAAACAGCTCAAGAAGATGTAATAACTAAAGAGGTTGATGTTACAAAGGATTTTAGATTACAAAATGATAATAGTCTGGATGAAATTGAATTGATTTATGAGATGCCAGTAACTATTAAAGGCGACACCATTGCTTATAATGCGGATTCTTTTAATACCGGAACAGAAAGGAAGTTGGGGGATGTGCTTAAAAATTTACCGGGTGTAGAAATTAATGATGATGGACAAATTGAAGTTGAAGGGAAAGTAGTTTCTAAAATCATGATTGATGGTAAAGAATTTTTTGATGGCGATACTAAGTTGGCGACCCAAAATATTCCTTCAAATGTTGTTGATAAGGTACAAGTACTTAAAAATTATGCCGAAGTTGGTCAGTTAAGTGGCGTAACTAATAATCAAGATAACGTAGCCATTAATATTAAATTAAAGGAAGGTAAAACCAATTTCTGGTTTGGTACAGTTACAGCTGGCGGTGGGTCTTCAAATCAAGATGGTTTATATTTATTACAGCCTAAACTATTTTATTACAGCCCAACTTATAGTATTAATGTCATAGGAGATTTGAATAATTTGGGAGAAGTCGCTTTTACACGTAGAGATTATTTTAACTTCACAGGAGGGTTTAATAACCCA
>Ga0307414_10000277_pt1 | contig 30714 bp, 46 predicted proteins | sample DK1Ometagenome_FD_203804 | JGI IMG/M metagenome (GOLD analysis project Ga0307414, IMG submission 203804) | Maize rhizosphere microbial communities from greenhouse at UC Davis, California, United States - DK15-O-3 | ecosystem: Host-associated > Plants > Roots > Rhizosphere > Soil | place: USA... | reverse complement strand
GGCCGACCCCATGTGGCCCGTCCACGACTGACGGCACCCCAGATGCCGCCTGTGCCCCATCCCCATGAGGATTACCAGCCGCCCCAGCGGCCGGCGTGCCCGGTCCCCACGACCGGGAGTTCATGCCGCCACCTCGCCGAAGAACGCGCCGACCTTGACGTCGAGGCGCTCAGCGAGCGCGATCAGTTCGCGATCGGTGAACGGAACGGAGCCGTTGAGCCGACGGACGACCGCCATGCGGGAGAGGTTGAGAGCCGACGCGAGATCAGCCTGTCGGACGCGCTTCTCGACTGAGATTCCGCGCACCTTGTCCGCAACGCTGCTCGCTTGGCGAATCGTTTGTATCGTCATGCCGGACAGATTGCCACGCATGACACGTCAAAGCAAGCGCTCTGTGTGGCATGTCGCTACACGGGTGCAACGCTCCACGCGACGCGCTGTAACGCTCAGCGTTGCAATTCGTACCGACATGCGTTATTTTCGAGAGCATGAAGACAGCCGCTCTCCCGCAGGAACTCGCCGCACGCTCCGACGAGGTCCGCTCGACCGTCGCCTACAACCTCGATGCCGCCCTGAAGGGGCAGCGCTGGTCCCGCCGAGCAGCCGCCACGGCTCTCGGCCTGACCCACACCTACGTCAACAGCCGCGCTGCTGGAGACACAGACCTCTCCGCGAGTGACCTCGTCATGTTCGCTGACTTCCTGAGCATGCCCGTCAGCGCGTTCTTCCAGCCCATCCCGACCGGCAACGACAATGTGACCGATATCACGTCGAACCCGCGGACGTTGGTACCGAAGGTCGCAGGTTCGACTCCTGTCGGGGGCACAATCATTCCGTTCCAGCCGCGCGAGCGTGCTGTCGTCGAGCACGTCGAGGTCGCCCCGGTGACCCCGATCGCTCGCGCGCGCGCATAGCGCAGGGTCACGACCTGTGAGCGTGAACGACACTCACCACGAACCCTCTTCGACTCTGGGCGAGCCGGTCCTCGCTCGCGGCTCTCGATGCTCAATAGCGTCAGGAGTCCACACTGATTCGAGGGGGAGTCATGAACGACACTGACCTGCTGGACGCTTTCGCCGACTATCAACGTTCGGGGAACCGAGCGAAGCGCACCATCACCACGAGAACGTCGATCCTTCGATCGTTCGCCGCACGCCAGGGCACGACGCTGCTGGAGGCGACTGTCTTCCACCTGCGTCGCGACATCGGCCGCGAGAACATCGCTCCGTCGACGAGGGCTACGACTCGCGCGACCTTCCTCGCGTTCTACGGGTTCATCCAAGCCGAGGAGCTGCGCGCCGACAACCCCGCCTTGCGACTCCCAGTCGTGAAGGTGCCACCTCACCGTCCCCGCCCGTACACACAGGAGCAGATCGATCGTCTGCTGTCGACGGGCGCGTACAAGCGCACGAGGGCGATGATCCTGCTCGCCGCATACCAGGGCCTTCGCGCGTCCGAGGTCGCCGCGGTGCACTCCGATGATCTCGACCTTGCGGCCGGCACGCTCAAGGTGTTCGGGAAGGGCGGGCGCACGGACTACCTGCCCCTGCACGACACGATCAGGGAGCTTGCCCCGACGATGCGCCAGGGGTGGTGGTTCCCGGCTCGTGCTGGCCGTGAGGGGCACATCAAGGGCCAGTCGGTCAGCGACCTCCTCACGGATGCCAGGGAGCGCGCGGGGATCGTCGACAAGTCGCTGACAGGGCACTCGCTGCGGCATGCGTTCGGCACCGAGCTCGTGCGGAGGAAGGCGAACATCCGGGCTGTGCAGGAGTTGATGCGGCATTCGTCGCTGCAGACCACGCAACGCTACACGCAGGTGCTCGATGAAGATCGGCGAGATGCGCTCTCGGTCCTTCCTGGGCGCGTCATCCCGCTGCGATCCGGCAGACGTACGCCCGACGCGGCCTGAGCGCCCCGCAGACGCACGTAATCCCCCTCCGCGCCCGACTGGGCAGGGAGGGGGATTCGATTCGTTAGACGCGCGTCTGGGGCATCCGCTAGATTCTGCCCATGAGTAATGCGGGATGGTACGACGACGGCAGCGGACGACAGCGCTGGTGGGATGGCCACCAGTGGACCGAACACTTCGCGCCCCAGCAGCAGCCTGCGGCAGCGATGCAGGTCGCTGCCGATCCTCGCGCTCGACTCACGATGGAGATCGCCGGCTACGTGCGCAACGGGTGGCGGGTCGAGGCACAAGCGGACAACTATGCAGTGATCGTCACCGGCAACCGGACCAACCACATCCTGCATCTCATCCTCACGCTCGTGACGTTCGGGCTCTGGGCGATCGTCTGGCTCATCGTCGGACTCTCGTCCGGAGAGAAGCGCCGCACCCTCACCGTCGACGCGTACGGCAACGTCATCACTACCTGACGTCGTCGGCGCGACGTAGACTCGTCACCTCGGCCGGAGGAAGGACACCCGGCCATGGCATCACGAGGGCTCCACCCCGACACGCTACTCGGCATCAAGATCAGCTGCGTCATGTCGCGGAACCAGTACACGTCCGATCCGGGCCCGGTGATCGAGGAGCTTTACGCTGTCGGCGGTGGTCGTGTCGATCTGCTCGCGCAGGAGGTCGGCCGGTGGATCGGGTTCTACGAGGACGACTACACCCGCACCCTCGCGACCGCGCTTCGCGCACTCCCCCTCGACATGCAGGACGCGATCGAGCGCGGGCAGAATCGCCGAAGTGCACCGCACCACCGGACGCCGGCGCCACGAGATGGCAGTTCCTACTGAAGCAAACGAGTCTCACTGGTGATCGTTGTGGTCGGGTGTTAAGTTTGGCTCATGGCCCAGTGGACTAGGTGGTTGTCGGTGGTCGCGATGGCGATAGCCGTGCTCGCAATCACCCCTCCGGTGTGGGCGATGGTGCTGGCGTGGGTACTGCTGGTTCTGGGGACGGCAGGATCGGTGTATCACTACCCGTTCCCGCTTGGTCGAGGTAGTCGTCGAGCATCTCGCGCAGCTGATCACCACTGATCGCTGGCTGTGGTGGCTCCGTAGTCTGCTGGGATGCCGGGTCGAGACCGAAGAAGACCAGCAGCATCATGATGAAGCCGAGCAGCTGATACAGATTCACGGCACGCGTGGATAGCAGCACATCAATCGTCGATTTCCAGGCTGGTGCATGCTTGTCTAAGACGGCATCAACCTTCTGTTTCACCCGGGCTTCGTCCACCCCGTGCTCGAGTTGATCGATCGCCCATTGCGCCGCCGTCTTCACGCGGACCGCCTGGGCAGGCGTAATCCGAGAGAGCATCCGTCTCGTCCACTCCGGGCCAGACAGCATTGTCACGCTGTCGTCGCCACCAGTGAAGGTTCCCTCCATGTAGCGCGCGAACCCACCGCATCGAGGGCAGCTTCTACGCAAGCCAGTGACGGTCACGGTCTCCACACCGCTGATGGTTATCACGTCGTCGAGAAACTCGAGACCGCAGTCTGGACATTGCGCGTACATCTTCACCGGCGAAGTGTACCGAACGTTGGCAGGCCCCCCTTGGCGTCGTTGCGGCGTTCGTTCTGGGGCGCTGGTTGCCATCTGAACAAACGAAATACCCCCCCACCCTCCCGAAGGAGAGTAGGGGGTATTTCGTCTGCGCAGTGCCAGGAAGCATTCTGCTCGGTTACGTCTGCGCCCAGAATCCGGCAACCCGACGAAGCGTGATCGCCTCACCCGAGGCCATCGTCTTGTTCGCGTTTCCGGCGAGGCGGAGGCTCGTGGAGTGAGTGAGGGTCGGCGTCTGATCGACGCCTGCGAACACGGTCAGCAGCTGCCCTGTGGACGCACCGGTGAAGTCCGTGTAGGTCCCAGTAACGAGCCCTGCGACCACCCTCCCGAAGACGCTCGGCGCGCCGACCGCCAGGTTTCCGGAAGCCATGTCGGTCGGCTCGACGAACACCTTCCCATCGATCTGTGTCCCGCTCTCAAGCGTGAGCTTCGTCGCGTGCGAGCCGAAGAGGGAACGCACCTTGAACTCGTTCTGGTTCGCCGCGTTCGCCACGACCAGCATCGACCCCGACGGACCCGACGGCACGTACAACTTTGTGTCCTTCACGACTGACCGCGAACCGAAGAATCGGACGAAGTCCGTGCGCGGCGTGTGTGCCGGGTTCTGCGTCACGGTCGCCGCGAACGTCACCATCCCGCCATCAATCAGGCAGTCGTTTCCCAGGTTGAATGCGGGCCGGGCGGTCGACACAGACGTCGTGAGTTGGAAGTCACAGTCCTTGAACGCCATGCGGTGCCCATCGGCCCACAGCGACGCGCACCCCGTCGAGGTCGCAAAGGACGTCCCCTCGAATGTGATCGCCTTCTGGTTGTCACCGTTCGTCGCACCACCGGCCCTGTCACTCGACCCCACCGTGTACGGCGTGGCCTGGCCGCTGATGATCTCGAAGACGTTCCGGACTATCCCACCACCGTGGAAATGCACGCCGGTGGCACGACCGAACCAGATCGGCGACCGCTCGGACTGGTTCGTGACTCGCGCCTCCAGCTTCACGCCGTAGAAATCGATCTGCCGCGGCCCCACTGACGCGCTCGCGTCTCCTGCGGGCATGTCGACGCTCAGCAGCAGCGGGCACGACTCCACGCGCAGGCTGTTGAAGCGGAGAGCGTTGGAGTTGTCGCCGATGGTTGACGTGATGTCGACCGCGTACCGATTGCCTGTCGGGGTGCCCGCGTCTGCCGAGGTCGGCTGCGATCTGCCGGACCTGTAGACCGTCACCGCATCGAAGTAGGAGTCGTAGACAGTGTCGAGCGTGAGCCCTTGGTAATTGAACCCCCCGAGCCACAGATAGCTCACCGATGCGTCCTGGACCCCTTTGAGCACGAGGCCACGGCGGTTCGTCACCGTTGTCGCTGAGAAGTTCAGATCCGAGACGACGCTGAGCCCGTGGAGCTCAAGCCTGCGGAGGAAGTTCGCGCCGTCGGGCGCGGCTGTGCTGGATCCGATCCACACTGCGGCGTCACCATTGCTGATGCCTGCGGCGTGCACGGTGGGGATGAGCAGGGTGGCGGACTCTGCTTCGATCGTGACGTGCATGAGCCCGGCGGCGTCGACCACCCACCGGTTGATCGGGTAGACCCCAGACGGGATGTTGATCACCGCGCCCGACGCGAGAGCCGCCGCCGTGCACGCAGCGAACGCCGCGTCATTCGTCGCCGCGACTTCGGCATCGAACGTGTCCTGTCGGATCGCGCCGTATGCCGTCGGCTTCTCCCGACGCACGTACGAGTGCTCGAACTGCGCCGCCTCCGCAGCCGATGCTGCTGCAGCGACTTCCGCAGCGGCAGCCTGCACCCCGGATGCGATGGCAGCCTCCACGGTCACGGGGTCGAGCCCAGCCTCAACCACCGCGCCATACACAGACGTGAGCTTCGTCGTGAACGATCCGGACTTGATGATCACCTGCGTGAGATCGCCCTCGACACGGAAATCGGGGAGCACACCGATCGCCGACGCCCGCAGCAGAGACAACTCCACACCGGACGTCGGGTCGAACAGGCGCAGCGGAGTCTCGAGAGCGACGTCATCCGTCGCGTGCACCGTGAACTCCGCGTCCCCGACGAGGGCTTCCGTGGCCGGGTCGTAGGCAATCGGGGTACCGAAGTAATCCTGGAACTCAGCCATGGAAGTGGTCCTTACTCCGAGTGAGAGGCGGCGCCGACCCGCTGCATGGCCGTCTCGATGTCCGAGGCAGCCTTCGCAGGGTCGTTGACTGCTTGCTTCACCAGCGCGACGTCGGTGTAGTCCTTCGGGATGCCGTTGGACGTGACGTTCAGCCACGCCACGAGACCCGCGAGAGGCGGCGCCGCGACCGCGACGCCGAACTGCACGGCCGTCGCGACCGGGTCAACCTGCCCGGTGATGATACCGAGGATCACGGTCGCCGAGACGCCGGCGCCGAGGGTCGCGGCGTACGCCTGGTAGGTGGTGCGCACGAATGCTCGCTTCGCGGCGAGCTTCACCGCGGCGGGGATGATCGGATCGATGGTCATGGCGTTTCTCCTTCGGGAGGTGGGGTGGGCGCGCAGACGATCGCCTGCACGCGGGTGGTCGGGCCGGTGTCGGCATCGGCGATCTCGACCCAGACAAGCTTCGGAGTGAACCCCTCCGGGCATGTGGGACCCGGAGGTCCTGCCGGGCCGGGTGTGGTGGAGTCCGCGCCGGGGGCGCCCGGGGTGCCGTCGACACCATCGGTGCCGTCTGTGCCATCCAGTCCGGGGTCGCCCTTCGCCCCGATGCATCCGCCGTTCACCGCGCAGTACTGGGCGACGGCCGCGGCGATCTGCGCGGGGGTGGCGTCGGAGCCGTCCTTGCCGTCTCGTCCGTCCTCACCGTCGATGCCGTCACGTGGACGATCGACAGGATCTGTCGGGACCGAATCGACGACGGGGTCCTCGCCGAGCTCGAGCACCTGCTCACGCAGCGCGTCGATCTCCTGCGCCCGCTCCTCCGCCTCCGCGGCCGCAGCGGATTCAACGTCGACGGCGTGCGCGGACTGCTGGTAGGCGTACGCGCCGAGCGCGATCACGCCACCGATGGTCAGCACCTGCACCGCCAGGATGATCGCAGCGACCCCGATCGTCCGTCTCGTCGGCTTAGTCATAGATACCCTCCGGCCAGTCCTCAGGTGGCGGTGGATCGCCACGATCGATGTGAGCTCGCAAGCGAGCGGCGTAACTCACCGCGCGCAGCTTCTGCTGTTGTGATGCGTTCGCGCGCTTCTCGAGCGCGACACGTTCCGCGTCCTCACGCTGGATCTGCTGGTACCGGCGAGTGAAGAAGATCCCCAACCAGACGCCGGACCCCGCGACCACAGCGACGAGGAGAGTGACGAGCGGTGTGACCCACTGCTCCATGCGGGCCTCCTCAGGGGCGTCAGGCGTCCCCGAAGATGTGGGCGACGAACGGAACGGCAGCCGCCACGGCGAGCAGAACGCCAGCGAGCGCCGGCCAGGCGGGCGACACCGGAAGCCGCCGCGCCTGGCCGTGCTGCATGTTCCGCCGGGTCATGCGAACAGGCCCTTGAGCCAGTCGTAGAGATCGCGGAGCTTCGACTTCGGCACCGGGATCGTCTCCTCGGGCTCAACCTCAGCGGAGCGCAGGCGCACCTGCTCGACGATGTGGTCCATCTTCGACATCAGGAACTCGCCGGGGCATCGGGTCGCGTTGATCCCGGCTTCCAGGTGGCCGACGATGTGCTCGCGGTCTGCGGTGACAGCCACCTTCACGCGGGTCCCGTCGGGAGCCGTGAGGTAGGGGTCAGCCGATGTCGACAGCTTCACGAGCCACACGCCGATCCCGATGATCGCCTCCACCGAGGCGTCCGAGACCTTCCAGTCCGGCTCACCTGCGATGTTCGTCGTCTCGATCGCGACCGAGTAGTCGTTGGCCTCACCTGTCGAGCTGGGCTTCAGCGCCGGGTGGATCATCTCCGTGACCACCGGGCCATCGACCTCCCACGACGGGCAGGAACCCCGCTCGTTTCGCGTCTTGAAGTACGGCACCTGCGACATGAACGCGGTCTCGTGGTGGACGATGAGCGTCGTGATGACTGCACCGTCGCTGCGCGCCTCCTGACCGAGCGGCACGTCCCAACCAGCGGCAGCGCCGGGGTAGACCGGTGTGCGCTCCTTGACGACGAACTCGCTGGGGGTGCCAGGCGCCGGGGTGACCTCTACGGCCACCCACGGCTTGCCGGAGTTGAGGAACTCCTGCAGCTTGCGGACAGTGTCCGGGCCGATCTGACCGTCTTCGGTGGCGCCGACGTTCTTCTGCAGCGCCTTGACCGTCTGCGGGCCGAGCTCGCCATCCACTCGGGCGCCGACAGCCTTCTGCAGAGCGCTCGTGGTGACCGACCCCCAGTCGCCGTCCTGCTCCACACCGACCGACTGCTGGAGTCGCTTGATCGTGAGCGTTCCGAGGTCGCCGTCCACGACGAGCTGTCCCGGGGTTGCGCCACCGCCGGCCGGAGCGCCGGAGAGGTTGCCGCCTGCGTTCAGGTGCTCCTGCAGCTTCGTGGTCGTGGCTGCGCCCCAGTCGCCGTCGACCACAGCGCCGACACGCTCCTGAAGCTCCGAGATCGTCACAGGGCCGAGGTCGCCATCAGCCGTCACGCCGAGGCGCTCCTGGAGCTTGGTGATGGTGTTCGGTCCCATGTCGCCGTCGACGGTCGCGCCGATGCGGGACTGGAGGAACGCGATAGTCTGCGGTCCGAGTTGGCCGTCGACATTCACGCTGGTCGGTGGCTCGAACACGCCTCCGCCGCCGCTGCCGCCGAGACTGATGTTGCGGCCCTCGTAGTGCCAGCCCTCACGCGGCCAGAAGTAGTGCCCGTTGTTGTCGAAGCCCCAGGCGTCGCAGTTGTCCGCCAGCCAGTTGGATCGCCACGAGCCGATCACGGTGACGCCGGCATCGTTCCCGGAGTCGCGGAGGTCGAGGGCGATCGGGCCGATCGGTCCCGTCTCCTCGTGGTTCGAGGACCCTGGAGGGGCGGCGAGGTTGAACCCGGGGAGCCGGTTGATCCAGCCGTTGTAGAGGTACTCCTGCTCGGCGCGTGTGCGCGTTCCCGAGGAGATGATGAGATCGCAGCCGGTAGCAGCGGCGAACGCCGACTCCATGAGCCGGAACTGTCGGGCGATGTTCACCTCGACCCGCTGTCCGTCGATGATGACGTAGCTGTAGGCCATGACGGCCCCCTCTCATGAAGAAACCCCCGCCGTGGCGAGGGTCAAGACGAATGCGGACGTGAGATTCACGCGAGTGGCACGAAGCTGCTGCCCTTGCCGATGAAGATCTGGGTGGGCCCGAAGGTGCTGCCCTTGCCGAGCGTGGTTTCCGCATCGACGAACGTGGCGATCTTGCCCACGCGAAGCCCGGACGCTGTCTTTTGCGTGAGCGTCCCCGATGGTTGGCTGTAGCCGACGCCGTTGTGCGCGAAGACCCGCCAGTAGTAGGTGCTCGCCGGGGTGAGCGCTGTGACGACCGCGGTTGTGACTCCGCCGCCTTGGGCGTAGTCCACGTAGCTGGCGAAGTCGGGCGTCGAGGAACGACGCAACAGCATCTGGTCGATCGCGGATCCGCCGTTACCCGGGATCGTCCACGTCAATCGCATAGACGTAGGCGTCACCTCGGATGCGACAGGCGTACCCGGAGCCCCGGGCGCGGTCGCGCGACCGATGTTCGCGCTGATGCTCGTCGGCCCGCCGAGTCCCTGCGTGCCTGTGGCGCCCATCGTGAAGGTGACGGACTGGTTGTACCCGATGTAGTAAGCGCCGCCGACTTGGATCGTCTGGACGCCACTGATGGCGAAGGTGCCGCCGTCGTTGCCAATGCCGGAGAACGACACGCTCCACGGCGCGCCGCCGGTGAATGTCTGGCTGGACCGGTTCTGGATGTAGAGCCGGATGTAGGTGCCATCGTCGTCGATCCAAATGGAGCCTGCGGCACCCGTGTTGGCGAATGCAATGGTGGTCACGACGAACCTCCTACGGCTTCTTCGCCCAGACGATGTTCTCCGCGAACGGAGGTGCGGTCGTGCCGACGTAGATCGAGTCCGGCACCCATGTCGGGTTGCCGAGGGCGTCGAATCCGATGACCCAGGTGATGCCGTTGATCCAGATGCGGGTGCCGATCCGATCCAGGTAGTCCCGGACCAGGAGGTGACGCGCGGCGAGACCGCCGTCCCCGTTCCACACGCGAAGATCGATGATCTCCTGCGCCGCGGTCTGGCCGGCGGAGAACCGCACGAGCGCGAGTGGCTGGTCGTCCTGAACACCAGGGTTCGTCGACCTCGTCGGCACCGAGACGGATGATCCGCCCTGGATCAGCACGAGCGTCGATGTCGAACTCCCCCAGACCCGCCGTAGCGCGACCAGATCCCACCGGTTCCCCGAAGCGACAGGAGCACCAGTCAGAGACTCAACCGCATCGGACTCATCCAGGATTCCCTGCCCCGCCGCCGTTCCGGGCTGCACCGAGAGCACGCGGTCGCCGACTCCCACCGCAACAGCGAACGAGTCCTTGCCGACGACGCCGTACTGTGCGCCCATGTGCGAGGTCAGCGTCGCCCACTCCGCATAGTCGACCGTTCCGTCGAACCCCGTCGAAGTGATCATCAGCGCCTCCCAGCGTCTCGTATGCCCCTGGCCACGCCGGCGACTTGCGCGCCAAGCTCCGCGTCCGGAGAGTCCTGAATGGACCCCAGGTGCGGGGTCACGACCACGCCATTCGCGGCGGATTCTTCGATCTGCACGGACGTGATCCGTTCCGTGAGGTTCAGTGGGCCGACTCGCACCGGGACCCGATCGCCGACGAGGAACGTCGTCCCGAATCGGAACCGCTCCGACTCGACCAACGACATCGACACACCTGCAGTCGGCGCCCCGTCAGCGAGAGCCTCGGCGGCGTCGATGGACATGTCTGCTCCGTCGTCCGCCATGCGTGCATCCTTGAAGGTCTCGATGATGTCGCCCCAGGCTTCTTCTCGGGCACTGTCGATCTGCTGGTAGAAATCGCGCGCAGTTCCCTCCCCGGCCCCGCCAACGGCCACACGGGTCGCTGACGGCGCATCTCGGGTCCATCCGTACTCCTCAAGCACGCCGGTGAGATCGGACAGCAGACCGGGCACCAGGGCCGCAGCACGCACATCTACGACCGGGTCCGGGCTGTACCCGATCGTGATGACCAGGTCATCTGCGTCGAGCGCGGCGACCGTCTTCTCGGCCAGCGGATGGAACCGGAAGTCAGCGCGCGCAGTGGACCCACGCGCCAGACTCGCAGCGGCGGACCACGGCACACCGAGACGAGTGAAGTTCGCCGCCAACGCCGCCTTGAATACGTCCTCCGAGGTGCCCGTGTAGCGGGCATACTCGACGTCCTGTGCCGTGATCGCCGCAGTCGGCTTCGGCCACCCTTGCCAGTCCCACAGCTTCCGAAAATCGCCCTCCACGCGCGCCGTGGTCGAACCGAGCGGCCCCGTGCCAGGCGTCGCCGATATCCGTCCGCGAAACCACTCGACCCCGCGGAACCAGTACGCGCACCGTGCACCTTCAGCGGTAACGGCAGCGAGAGCGGGGTCATCGTCGTCGAGCACGAACTCAGCCGTCGGTGTCGCATTCACCGGGATCTCCGCAGAGGACTCCCTCGCGACGACCGTCCGTCGAAACACCCCCGCCTTGTCGAACACCACGAACTTGATCTCGTCGGCCACCAGAGCCTCCTCAGATCGCGCGGAAGAACAGAGGTGCGAGCTCCGCGGTGATGCCGCCAGCGCCCGACGCGGACACCGACAACGGCGCAGTGCCACCTGACGGAACAGCGGAGAACTCGAGCAGCCCAAGCTGCTCCGTGGCATCGACGCCGTTGAGCAGCGCCGAGATATTCCGGGGGTCAGTATCGATCCGTAGCGTCTGCCCCGCGAGAAGCGAGAACGGAACATCCGCGGTGACGCCACCGACGCCGAGAACGACATCGGTCAGCGGCCCCTCGATCGTCCAGACGAGCCAGGCGTCGACATCACCCGGGTTGGCGATAGTCGCTGTCGCGAACGTCGCCGCAGGGCTGATGTTGTACGTCGGCGCGAGCAGAACAGGATCGATGAAATCGACGCCGGCGGGCTCAGAGAACGGGCCGACTGTGATCGGATCACCCTCCCAGAACGGCTGCTCTGGCTCCATCTGCACCGGAACGACAGCCCAGCCCGCGAGATACGGATCCCGCGGGAACTGGTGGTCGTCGTCGAAGACGCCCGTGAGGCGCAGTCGGCGCGTCTGCGTTCCGGCTGTGACCTCCCAGACGCCCGACTTCTCCGGGTGGATCGTATTGAAGAACCGCGTGTAAGCGCTCTTCCATCCTTCGGAGCCGTCACCGTAGACGTAGAGCGGCCAGAACACGTCGCGAGACTCTGCCCGCCAACCTCGGTTCCTGTGCCCAGGGACAGCCCTCGACGTCGACTTGTACTTCGTGATCTGAGGGAAGTGAAGCCCGGTCACCCCGTCAAGCATCAGACAGACGCCGGAGCGCCAATCGTTGAGATCCCACTCGGACCCATCCGGCCCGATCCACCTCATCTCCAGCCCTGTGGTCACGGTGCCTGGCGGCGGAGTTGAAGGTGGGGAAGCCAACACGATAGGCATCGGTTACCCCACCTTCACAAGAGCACCAGATCGGTAGTACGCGGCACGCTTCCGTCGGTCGAGCACGGTCGCGATCTCCTCGGGTGTCATGGCGAACTGTCCCTCGAAGACGTACGTGTCGCCGGTGACAGAGCGTGTTCCGGAGGACGAGCTGCTGCCCGAACTCGGCGCGCCACCAACTGCCGAGCCGCCATTCGGGAATGACGGGAATTCGGGCCCGGTGCCACCGAAGCCGCTGATCCACTGCTCCCACGTCGCCTCGCCGGACTTTTGCACCTGGGCCCAGCCCGCACCCGAGAACGGCCCCTTCTTGGCCGGCGAGTGTGGGAAGTAGTCCTGCACCAGGCGCAGCGCCGACGAGACCGCGTTCTCGATCGGGGCGAACATCGACCTGATGCCATCAACGAACCCCTGCATCAGCGCACGCCCCGAATTGTAGAGGGTGCCTCCGAGACCGGCGAGGGCGATGAGGGCTCGAACCGGGATCGACCGCACGAACGCGATGACCTCTTCGACCTTCTGCCCGACCACCTGGGCCGCGCCACCGATGGCCTGACCGATCGTGAAACCAGCATCCGAGAACGCACGTGCCGCATCGCCCACCGGGCCCGGAAGGGTGATCATCTTCTGGTACAGCTCTTCAGGTGCCGTGCTGCCCGAGATCAGGTCGAAGAACACGCCTACTGCTGCGGTGGCGCCGTTGAACCCTTCGGCTCCCTGGATCAGGAGCGGGGCGAGGATCGCGATCCCGTTGATGATCGCGGGCAGCGAATCCGCTGCGGACTTGAGCAAGCCCGGAAGAAGCGGAAGCAACTCTCTCGCCAGTTCCGTCAGCTCCGGCAGGACGTCGGCGAACGCCTTCGCCAGTGCTGGCCCTTCCTTCTCTGCGAGATCCGCGATCACCGGGAGAACATCCGTACCGATAACCCGCGCCAGATCGGTCGCAACCGGCAGGAAGGCCGATCCGATCTTCGCCTGCAGATCGTCCCAGGTTGCAGTGTTCTTGCGGTTCATGTTCGCGAGCTCGCCGCCCGTGTTCACGAAGTCGCCCTGCACCGCGCTGGTCTGAGCTAGGAGCGAGCCGTAGCGGGCCTGCACCTTCTGCGCTTCGGTCAGGGCGCCGGTCCCATCTCCGATGCCATTTGCGAGCGCGTACGCTTCCACAGCGGCCGCCGAGAGGTCAATGCTGTACTTCCGAAGCGGTTCCGTCTCCCCCGCCAGGCCCGACTGGAAAAGCTGCAGTGCGTCAGCGACCTCGAGGTTGAACACGGACGCGAAGTCCGTGCCTCGTCCGACAAGCTGCTCGAGCGTGCCCGCGACGTTGCCACCCTCGCCTGCGATCGTCTTGACGAACCCGGAGAACTGAGTGGCATAGCTGTTGAGATCACGCTTCGACAGGCCGAACGCCTGCGCGGAGTTCTCGCCCAGTTTCAGCACCGCGTCGGCCGCGTCCCCATAGGAGACACCCACCGCGTTCACGGACTCATTCAGATCGGATGCGATGTCGATCGACCCGAGGACGAAGTCCTTCGCCGTGCGGAATGCATCCGCCACGATGTTCCCGATGCCGAGGGCAGCGAACGCTCCGATCAGCGGGAGCGCGAACGACTTCACGCCACCGACCACGTTCGACCGGAATCCGCTGATGCCCTTACGACCAGCCTCCGACAGCTCGTCGCCGGCACGATCTGCCGCGCGGGCGAGGTCACCCTGCGCGCGCTTCAGATCGTCCGTGGCGTCCTCGGTCGACTTATGCGCAGTGCGCAGCTGCCGGGACGAAGTCTCCAGACGCTCCTGTGCGCGGATCACCTGCGACGAGTCCTTCTCGTACCGCTGGTTCGCCTCGTTCAGCTGTGCCTGCGCGACACGAACCTTGCCGATCGCATCCTGCTCCTTCAGGCGCGCCGCAGACATAGCGCGTGACGCCTTCGCGACGTCCGCCTCCAACGCCTTCGCCACCTTTTCGGAGGAGCCCTTCGCGGATTGCTCGAAGGCCCTCTTGAAGCCCGTTCCAGCGTTCTTGCCAGAGTCGTCGCCGGTCTTCGAGAAGATGCGGGAGAAGCCCTTTGAGGCGTCTGTCGCGGCACCCTCGAACTCGGCAGTCGTCTTGCGACGCACCCCCTTGAACGTCGGGACTACGGCAACCTCTGCGACGGCAACCTGAGAGCCCATGCGCTCCTCCTCATCGGTCTCGGAGCGCACTCCTCGCCAGGAGCTTCTGCTCCAGCTCGGCGCGTTCCTCCGCCGTCACATCGGCGTTCGGCGCCTGATCCGGCCACGGACGCGGCAGGTGAATCGGATCCGGTGACTGCTTGCGGTCGCGGTGCACGTTCATGTACCACTCAGCGAGGATCATCTGCGAGATGTCCGCGTACGATGCGACCCAGTCGTATCCACGCTCAGAGGCGTAGGTGTGCGAACCGGTGTCGCGCCGCAGCTCCATCACCAGATGGATGCCCTCACCGAACGGGATCTCCCACCCCAGCGCGGACAGCGGCATGTGGATGCGGGTCCGGAAGTCGTAGGTGAGCGCTCGCTCGTGCTCGGCTACGAACGCGAGGAGCGCCGCGATTCCCCCGGCGTTGCCTGCTGCTTCTCCTTCCAACCCTGGAAGTACGCAGCGGCGATCTTCGCCGACTCGAAGATGTCGAGCTCGTCGATCACCTCCAGCGTGGAGTTGTCGCCGATGCCCTCGAGGAGCAGGAAGAACTGCTCGACCTCATCGGCATCGCTCTTCAGGAGTTGCCGGAACAGCTTCGTCTTGAAGCGGAGCGGCACCTTCAGCTCGCCGTCGGCGGTCTGCGCGACGAACGTCTCGCCGACGACCATGAACTGCGGCTTCGTCTTCGGCGTGTTCTTGAACACGGGGACGGTCGGCTTGGCGATCTCGACGTCGATGGTTTCGTCCTGCTCGGACATGGGTATCTCCTTCGTGGGATTTCCGTGGGGGCGTGGGTGCGGCCCGCTCTGCGGGAGGCCAGTCCGCCGGCCGGGTACGTTGCGAATCGCTTGACGCCACCGAACTGGTGAAGCGGGGCGCTGAGCCACCCACGAAAGGACTCAGCGCCCCACATTGGGGTCAGGCCGCGAGGACCCACTCACCGAAGTGAGCGTTGCCCGTGACCGCGGACCGGTTGATCTTGAAGGTGATGGCGTAGCCGAGCACCTCGCCGCGGGTCGAGCGGTCCTCGACGACGGACTGCACCTGGGCGTTCGCGGCGACACGGCGGCGGATCGCGCCGGACTTGGCGATCTCCTCGGTGAACACGACGTACTGCGTCGCGTGACCGCCACCGTCGAAGTTGATGTAGCCGTTCACGTCCGGCGCTGTGCCGGCCATGAGCTCGCGGACCCAGGGGTCCGTCTGCGCCGCGGTGATCGCGAGGGTGACGTTCGAGAGACCGGAGGGCAGCGAGTAGCCGTCCTGCCAGAACTCGATCGCGTCGCCGGTCTGCTCCCATGCCCACTGCGGGCCGCCGTCGGTCTTCAGGAGACCGATCTTCTTGAAGGCGGCATCCAGTGCCGGGGTGAGCGGATCCGTCGCCCCCTCGGCGGGGGTGGGGATGTCGGTCCCGAACGGTGCGACTCCGATGAAGCCGGTGACCGGTACGAAGACCTGCGTGATGTCGTTGCCTGCGCTGTCTGCAGCCATGTGTTCTTCCTCCTGGGAATGAGAAAGACCCCCGGCTGCCGCGCGGAGGTCTTCGGGGGTGAGTGTGGGTGGATCAGAGAGCCGAGCCGACGACCGTCAGCTCGAAGGTGCAGTACCGGACCGCCTGTGTTCCCTCGTACGGGATCGGGATCGGGCCGGTCGAGGCGGTGACTGCGGCGACCGGATTACCAGCCTCCAGGCGCGCGCTGTCGTTGATGAGCGCACGGACGATGCGGGCTAGGTCGTTGGCGTCGTCGGGGAGCAGCTTCGTGCCTGCGTACACCGTGACGCCGAGTGCCGCGGAGTCGGTGATGATCTCGCCGAGGCTGGATCCGTCGTAGCGGATGACGATGAGTTTCGGCGGGAGGGTCCCCGGGAGGATCTTGTTGTCGACCTTGACGCCGGCGCACACCGGCTCAGGCCGCTCGGCCAATCGGTCGCGAAGCCAGAAGACGAAGAAACGCTCAAGGTTCGCGTGAATCACGGCCGTCATCGTCGCCTCGCGTTCTTCTTCACCGCGCGGGCCAAGACGCCCTTCTGCGCTTCGATGATGAGGGACTTCTCGTCCGTGGCCTCGACGATGCCGACGACACGCTCCTGGTACTTCAGTCGCGTCTGGATGCCCCCCTTGTATCCACCGGAGTCCACAGGGGCGTCTGCGCGCGCCGTAGCGGCGATACGCTCAGTAGCCTCACTGACCACGGACACGATGCCAGGATCCCGCGTCAGGGCGTCCAGGTCCCAGTTGCTGATTCCCACGGGTCAGCCCTCCGTCATGTCGAGCGGGATCTCCAAGGCCGGCTGCCAGCCCGTGAACGGGTTCGTGTCGGCCGTGGGGCGCACGTTGACGTACAGAACCTCGCCGCCAGACCAGATGCCCGCATCCTCGTCGAGCGTCCCGCCGCGCCGGATCCGGTCCCCCGGCTGCACGTCCACGCTCGGCTCGGTGCAGTAGAGCGACTTCTCCGTGAGGATCTGCGAACGGGTCGCGTCGACCGGCGCCGTCGAGGACGAGGACGCGATGAACACGTGCTCGATCACCAGAGTGTCGAGCGGGTCGTCCCACGTCCCAGGAACTTCGGTGCTCGGATCGTACGGGTCGACCACCGGCATGCGCCGTTCGCGCACGACTGTCTCACCCGCGGCGAACTCCATCGCCGGGAAACCATCACCGAGCGAATCGAGCCAGGTCATCACGACCCCCAGTTGAGCCGGTATGGGGCGAGCGTTTCTTTCTCGGTCTCCAGCAGCGGGACGCCGAGCGCGGCGCCGTCACGGCCCGTGGCGACCTTCGCAGAGGCTGGCCCGATGGACTGCTGCACGAACGCGCTCGATGTGGCAGCACGCTTCGTCAGGGTGACGATCAGCGCGGCGACGTTCGGAATCTCGTCCGCAGCGAAGCCGTGCTCGATCGTGAGTTCGATGGAGCCGACGTCGCACGCCCACCCGGAAGCGAGGGTCAGCACGCCAGCACGCCGCGAGAACTTCACCTGATCGGTGACGTCGTGGCCGTCGCTCTTCGCGCTGACGACCTCGCGGATGCGCAGAGACGGCACGAGCAGGGTCTTCCCGCCCGTGCCGTCCAGCACGAGTTCTTCGGTGATGATGGGCGCGACGTGCCACCCGCACTCAGTACGGATGGCCTGATTCGCCGCTCGCAGCCAGAACGCCGGATCAACCTGCGTCTGAGCCGTCACGATGTCATCGATCGCCACGCCCATCACCTCCTACTTGTCGTTCGGCGTTGCCGCCTTGTTCGCCGGCGCCTTGGCCTTCGCCGCGGGCTTCTCAGCCTTCGACGTCTTGCCCAGACGATCGGCGTCCTCCTTGCGGTAGCGGACACCGTCGATCGTGACCATCAGCTGCTCAGCCATGATCAGACCGTCCGAGAGCCGACGACCAGGCGCGACGGCTTCCAGATGACCTGAGCGGCGCGCAGCTCGGCGCGCACATAGGTCATGTTCCGCTGGGCGTAGTCCTTGTGCTGGTTGAACGCCTGCACGGACAGACCCTCGCGGTCGAGGAGCGCGATCTGGCGGAAGTCGCCGAGGATGAACTGCCCCGGCTCGATCGCCTCGGACACCACGCGAGGACGACCCCAGAGTGTCGCCGGCCCCTGGCCGAAGGGGCCCTGGCCGTAGAAGCGCTCGTTGGCGTCCTGCATGAGGTCGATCTCTTCGTCGTCCTCCGGGTTGATCAGCACGGCCTGGACCGTGCCGCCCTGCAGGAGCGTGACCTTCGTGATGCCGCGACGGATCGCCTTCACGAGATCGATCGGCGCGGTGCCGGTGTACTCCTGCTCCTGGACGCCCGTGGTGTTCAGGATGCCCTTCGGCTCACCCGAGACGCCGGTGCCGTTGAGGAGCTTGTCCTCGATGACAGCGTCGAGCGAGTAGCGGAGCTCCTGATCCATGTACGTCGCGAACGCCGGGGCGTCAGCGAGCAGCTGGTTCGTCACGTCGTAGCCGTCGGCGTAGGTGTAGACCTTCGCGTCGGCCAGCGCCGTGGTGATCTCCGACACCGGCTTGAGTGCCGCGGCGTCCGTGCCCGAGGTGGCCTCGGGAACGATCTTCGCGTTGCGGGTCACGGCGGTGACCTGCACGTACTCGAAGTTGCCGGCCGTCTGACCGCGGCTGATGAGATCCAGCAGCGACAGGCGCGGACGCTCGACGAGATCCACCATCGGGACGCGGACGTTCTGCACGAACGCCTGCGGCGAGGTGACCGCCTTGCGGTTGACGAAGAAGTCCTTCATCGAACCGATGCGGACCGTGCCGATGTTGATCGGCGTGCCCTGGCCGACACCCGACGGGTGTGCCTTCTGGAACGCCTTGTACGGATCGGACTTCATGAAGCGCTCGCCCAGCGGGACGTCCTTGAAGTCGTCGGGGTTGTCCTCCGCGACCTCGTCGGACTTGCCGAACTCGACGACGTCGGCGAGAGCCTTCTCCGATGCTTCGATGCGCTCGATGCGCGTCTTCAGCGCGGTGATCTCGGCGCCCTTCGCCTCGATCTCGGTGAGCTCTTCATCGGTGAAGTCACGCTTCTCCGACTTCGCCTTGGCCTGGATGCCGAGGAGCTCCTTCTGGAGCGCCGCGAGCTGTTCCTTGAGATTCATCGATCTCTTCTTTCTGCGCCCTACAGGGACGCGTAGATGTTGATGAGTCCCAGGTGCTGCGCGGACGGTCCGGTCGTCGGCTCCTCGGCCTTGGCCCCGGAGGGCTCCTCGGTCTTGGCGTCGGACGGCTCGTCTGCCGTTCCCTGGTCTTCAGCGGTCTTCGACTCATCGAAAGCCGGGGCCGCTTCGTCCGCCTTGGGGCGGCCGTCTGTGAGCGCTGCGATCGCCGCGTCACGCGCGGACTTCACGGCGAGGATCTCGGTCTCCTGGTTCGCACCGACCGGCACGATGGAGATCTCATGGATCCGGAGCTTGCGCAGCTCGTAGTAGCTGATCTTCTGACCGTCTTCGGTCTTCTCGACCCAGCCGGCTTCGAGGATGTCGTACGCGAACGACATCTGCCGGACGCGGCCCTCGCGCATCAGCTTGTACGTGTACGCCGCGTTGGGGTTCTCGAGGTCGAGCTGCCCCTCAGTCCACGCGCCAGTCGCGTCTTCCTTCGACTCGACACTGGCGCCGAGGTTCAGCATGGGGTCGTCCATGCGGTGCCGCCAATAGATCGGGATGCCCGACCCGTCCGGCCCCCAGCGGTCGAAGTCTTCCTCGAACGCCCCCTTGACGACCATGTCGCCGTACGAGTCGATGTTGTTGAAGATCGAGAAATACGCCTGGAACTTGCCGGACTCCTCGTCGCCGATGGCCTTCACCTCGACGTCGAGAGTCTTCGTGAGCATCGTCATGACGCGCTCCCTTCTGCCAGGAGCTCGCGCTCCGTGCTGTCGTTCGTGATGCGAGCCGCCGCGGCCGCACGTTCGGGCGTGAGCCCTGCCTTGACGAGATCCGCGGTGAGTTCGCGGTCCCATCGGTCGCGGTCCCACCAGTCGAGGACGCCGGCCGCCTTCTGAGAGGAGACGACCTGCAGCTGCCGCGTCTGGAACTTCGCCAGGAGCTCCTCGAGCGCTTTGCCGTCCTGCGGGGATGCCTGGCCGCCGATCAGCACGTTGAGTGGCGTGATCAGCTGGTCGCCACCCTCGATGCGCTTGAGGTTCAGTCGACCGCGAGCCTCGTTGCGGGTAAGCACTGGAGCGCCGACCGCCGTCGAGATGTAGTCGATCTGCTCCTCGAACGAACCGCGCATCTTGGACTCGATGTTCGCCTCGATATAGACCTCGTCGCCGGGGTTCGTCAGAGGCGGCAACGAAGCGTTGAGTGCCTGCTCCCACGCCGTGAAGTACGGGCCGAGGTTGGGACCGTAGAGCATGTCCTTGAACGCCTTGATGTTCGAGAATGTGCCTTCGCGCGCACCGATCAGCTCCGGGGCGATGTAGTACGCCGAGCACACCTCGATGTCGGTGAGCTTGCGGCCCTCCAGGTCAAGGGTGTCGCGCGGCCGGAAGGCGGTGACTTCCTTCAGGGTCATGCCGTCTTCGAGGATCGGCGTGCCGCCCTCTTCGCCGCCGCCCTTCACGAACCGCTGCCAGGAGTTCTTGAAGCGGGTGAACGCACCCTCCTCGAACTTCCCGGCTTCCTTCGGCCGCTCGATGACCATCGGCACGCGGGCGCCGTTCTTCCAGATCGAGCGGCGGTACTCGACCGCCTCGCGCGACTCGTTCAGGATCGCCTGGAGTGTCCGCAGCGGGGATGTACCGTTCGCGCCACGCTCGGAGTAGCCGACATCGAGGATGTAGTCCTTCGGGTCACCGTCGAGCGTCGAGCCGTCCTTGCGGGTGATCTTCACCGTCTGGATGCGCCCGAGCCAGTCGCCTTCGAACTTCACCCGCGACGCGGGGATGCGGACCAGCTCAAAGCCGTCGACATGCTCGACGATCTGCGCGCACCACTTGTCGTGCAGCAGACCGTCGATAAGGATCCTCTCCCAGAACCGCATTGCCGTCATCGCGGGCGCGCGGCTCGGTCGACGGAGCAGCTTCGCGAGCTCCCCGTCACGGATCCGCTGACGGTCGAACTGCGCATCGAACTCGAAGAGATGCAGCGGCGTCGAGGCGACGTTGCGAGCGATGAAGCCGACGACCTTGCGGACGGACGGCTGGTTGCGCCACGCGGGCCCGTACTCCCACTGGTCATCCCAGTTGAGGAGATCAACGGGCGGGTCGACGACCTCGATGCCACGGCCACCGAGTCCGGCGGAGAGGTCTGCGAGGGTCTCGAAGTACGCGGCCATCAGCTCACCACCTGGACGTAGGTGATCCGTGAAGAGGGGACGAGAACTGCGCCAGCGATCGGCGTCGGTTCCGGACGGTCGACGGCGACGACATCGACGAGCGTGACGAACGACCGGGTGGCCGACTCGAGCACGCCACGCAGCGTCGCACCGTCAGATGCCACCACCACCGTCCGTCCGGTGAGCGTCTTGAGCTCGCGCATGGAAACCTCCTAGACGACCAGGAGGTCGTGATCTTCGTACGCGCTCTCAGGCGGCTCGGGCTTCTCAGTCGTTTCGAGTGCGAGCAGTGCGTTCGTGACAGACCTGGCCGGGGCGACATCCACAACGGATGTCAGGTCCCAGATGTCCATCCCGGAGAGCTGCTTCGCGGTGCCGTTCGCCATGGCCATGTTGAGGATGGGCTGCCCGCGGTGGCGGAGCAGAGCATCGCGCACACGGTCCTTCAGGCGGCCGGCGGAGTTGAGCATCGTGGTGCCGAAGATCTCGACGACCTCGAGGCCCGCGTCGGTGAGTGGCTGCACGAAGTCGGCGGCGGGGCATCCACGGGACTGCACGGCGACGTGCACGATGCACTGCTCCTTCGCGATGCGGACCACCTCGGGAACGACCCACAACATGCCGGCGCGCATCCGCACGACCTCGACATGGATCAGACCGTCGGCGCGGTAACCGGCAACGGAGACGTACGTCATTGACCTGTTCAGCGACGTATCGATACCGATCACCAGGTGCGAGCCGTCAGCGATCTGCGAACCGTCCGAGACCTGGTGGCCGTACTTGTCGACGCGAGGAGCGTCCGTAAGGTCAAGCCACTTCGGGTCCATGAACGGTTCAATGGTCGACTCGACCCACTGGCACAGCACCTCAGTGCGGGTGACACTCTCCGGCTCTCCCGATTCCAGGTCGGAGAGCAGAGCCTCGACCTCGTAGCCGAAGCCGATCGAGGGGTTGGCCTGCAGGTATGCGTCTGGGTCGTTGAGGTCGCACTTCTCCAGCGCGGACCACTCGAACAGCCCGATGCTCGTGTCGTGGGTGTTCGCGTACTCCTCGATCGACTGGATGCCGGAGGCGACGTACTCGTCGTATTCCTTCAGCGCAGCGATCGCGGCCTCGCGGAGATCCTTCAGCACCACGGAGCGCGCGTCGCCCGCGGAGGAGATCGCCCACAGTTGCGAGTTGAATGTCCCGTTCAGCGTCTTCGAGAGCGCCGCCCAGCCCTCCCAGTTCCGCTGCTCGCGCAGCTCGTCCAGGACCGCGCGCGAGATCGAGTCACCTCGGCCACCACCCGAGGTCGACGCCGCGATCTGGTACTGCGCGCCATTCTTCAGGATGATCGACTCGGAGCCATTCGACTCGGCCGGAGGCATCGCCTGCGACACCAGCGCCGGCACGATCGCGTTGCGCTCCGCCGGCGAGAACCGGCTCGGCCACTTCTGCACGTTCGGGTTGCAGCGCCGGAGCACCTTCCTCCAGACCTTCTTCGCGGTGTCCTTGTCCTGCGCAGTACCGAGCACGAGGAACTCATCCGCCGGGACATGCTCGGGGAAGCTGTCGCTGTCGACGAACAACCACCACAGCGCCAGGATTTCGATCAGCTTCGTCTTGCCGTTCTGCCGGCCGACGATGATGACGACCTTGCGGAACCGGTAGCGACCCTCAGGGGTCAGTTCGAGTGCGTGGATCAGTAGCCACTTCTGCCATGGCCGAAGCGAGATCCCGAGGAATCGGGCTGCGAACTCGATGACGTGGAAGCCGTGGGACGTCTCCGGAGTCAGCTCGCGCAGCGGCTTTGTCCACAGTCGAGGTGTCGTGCTACCCCGCCCCTGTAGTAGCGCCCCCCTTAGCTCGGCGGAAACTCTCAAAGTCAGCCACCCCCGGTTCGACTGCAGGCTCGTCCGGAACGGTGTCCGACGACTCGTCCTTGTCCGCCTCGTCCTTCGATGCCCCCGAGATACCCGGCGCCGCCTTAAGTACCTGGCGCGCATCCTTCAGCGCCGCGCGGTACTCAATCCGCGGCCGGGACCCGCCGCCGTTGTCCAGTTCGTCGGCGAGCGAACGCAGCAACTCGACGAGGGGAGCTTCCTCCGGCACCTGCGCCAGCCCCGTAGCCCTCAGCATCCGCGTCAGAGCAGCCCTGTGCGGCCTCGGGGAAGCTTTCGCCATAACGGGGAACCCCCTGGTAGAAATCGGCGCTCAGACGCGGGGAGAGAGGATCGGACCGAGCGGGAGGTGGGCCTCTTGTCGGGGTCCCTGGAGGCGTTGACGCCCCTCCCCTGGGGTGTGGCCTCAGGCGTACGGCAGGAGGTCTACGAGCCGTCTGGGTGTGCGTATGACGTGCGCTCTCGACCATGGGGCGTCTCGGTGACCTAAGACGGGGCAGGTGAGGCCGTGGGGCTCGGGGCGCAGCTCGTCTGGCATGTCTTCATCGAGGATGCGGACGTCCGTCTCTGGGTGTACCCAGATGTTGGGGGCGAGGTCGAGCTTGAAGTCGTTCATGGTCTCCCTCTCGCGCTCACCAGTTGCGGCTGAGGATGCCGAGCCCTGGGAGTGGTGAGTCTGCCCCTCGCTCCGTGTTGCACTCGGCGTGGGAGTGGCGGGCGTTCGCGGGGTCGTGCTGCAACTCTGGGTAGTCCCTGACCGGGTAGAAGTGGTCGAGGTTGTGGGAGTCGGGTGTGCTGTTCGCTGGGACCGCGTAGTTGATGCGCATGCCACACAGCCAGCAGTTCGCCTGGTGGCGTGTCTCGGGGTCCGCGTCGAGCAGCTTCCCTTCCTCGAAGAACTCGAGGCGGAAGGCGGACCATGCGCGGGTTGATACGCGCTGACCGCTCATGCTGACGGGCCGAGTTCCTTCTCGATCGCGGCGACGATCTGCGGCTTTCGCTTCAGCCCGGTCAGGTTGACACCGTTCTCGTCGGCGAAGTCGCGGAGCTGCGGGATGGTGAGGCTGTCGAGTCCTGGCTCTGCAGGGGTGGACGTGCCGGGGCGCACCCACCCCTGCGAGACATACGACTCTGCGACGCCATCGGGCACGGTGATCGTGCTGCGGGTGTCGGGGTCGTGGAGCGTCGTTGCCATGATGTCTCCCGTGTCAGTCGCCCCTGCTGAGTGCCCACCCGAGGGCGGGCTTCCAGAGGATGTCAGCAAGGATGCTGAGCGTGATGGGCGTGGCGATGCCAGCGAGGATGCGCATGCTCTCCTCCTTCATCCGTGCGGGCGGCCGGTGCGAGGGGATCCGGCCGCCCTGCTGGGGATGGGGACAAGAAACGGCAGAAGCCCCGGACCAGAGCGGTTCGGGGCTTCCTCGGAAACTTGTCTACCTCACGCGGCGGGAACCGCGTGAGTCTTGCCGCACTGGCGATCAGCGCGAGTCTTTTCGATATGACACGTCTTGCAGAGCACCTGACACTTGGCGAGTTCACGTTCACGCACCTCGTCGGAGTAGGCCCAGAGTGCGCCGATCTCGATCTCCTTGAGCGCAGGTTCGATGTGGTCGACTTCGAGCCGGTCATCGGATCCGCAATGCACGCATCGACCACCCTGCTCGGCGATCCATGCCTCTCGCCGAGAGCGCTTGCTCTCTCGCACATACTGGCTCTGGTAGTGACGCTTGCACAGTCTCTTGGCGAACGCCTTCTCGGAGCAGTTGTCGAACTCGCATCGACCGAGGGCAACAGCTCGGGGCCTCACCGGCGCGTCGAGCGGGAGGCCGCGGCGGCGGCGCGAGTTGTGCGTGTGGCAGAGCCCCCGACACACGTGCGGCTTGTCGCATCCGTCTATGGTGCAGGTACGATTGGTCACATCGACTCCTTCCCGAGTCGGTCACACCCCGGTCTGTTCGCGCAGATGCGGGGCTTCTTTCTGTCTCGCTAGAACTGTTCACTTTCAACATAGGTGCGGCAAGTACTCTGTTGTCAATCTCCAATATCTTCGGCGTGTCGCATGATCTCCTCCGCGAGCTTCTTCCTCAACCTCCAGCGATGCGTCGGCCAGTTCATGAGCCTGTCGCGGAACCATGCCTGGAGGATGCTCTTCTCGACGACACGCACCTGCTGGCCGTCCTGATCGATGAGCTGAGTCTCCATGCCCTGCGACTTCCAGTAGCGGATCGTGCGGGGTGAGCGCTTCACGAGTGCGCCGGCTTCCCGGTAGGTGAGGTACTCAGCCATCGGGTGGCCGATCGACGGTGACGCCACATTCGAGGCACCATTCCACGAGTACACGGCCCGACCAGTTCTCTACCCGGTCTAGGTCGTGGTCCTGGTGGTATTCGATACCGCGCGGGATCTGCTTCTTCACGAGGCGGTCGAACTCGCGATCCCACCATGCCGGCGTCTGGTCAAGCTCGGCCCGGATATGAGCAGGGATCGGCTCAGGCATTGTCCTCTCCCCCGCTCTCGTGTTCCTGGTCCACCGGTACCCGCACCCATTCGCCGGCGGGGACGGCCTTCGTTCGCTTCTGGATCATCGGCCGCTCGACGAGCGCTGCGAACTCCCGCGCCTTCTCGACGGACTCGACCTTCATGTACGAGCGGATGCGGTATCCGTCGATCGAGGGACCAGAGGGTGTCGAGTAGCTGACCCCGATCTCCCATTCCGGTTCCTCGGCTACGACACCGGGGCGAGCCGAGATCTCAGCAGGCTCACCGCTCCGAATACGCTTCGCGATATCGTCGCAGTTCTCCTCGTACCGATACCCCTCTTCGGCGTGGAGTGCTGCACGCTCACGCTCGACGGCGCGCACCTCGGCATCGTGAGCGGCCAGCCAGCGGTCGAAATCAGATTGCAGGGCCGGGGACTGGAACTGAGGCATCTGTCGTGAACGCGAGAAGCCATTCCGCACTTCTTCGGTTGTCGGCGTGTATTCGCTCATCAGAACGCTCCCGCTTGTGTCTGCGTGCCGTTCAGCCATTCGAGGTACTCGACGCGGCGGGTCTCGATGTCGCGCTTCACGGACTCGCGGCCCTGCCACACGTCGCTCGGTGTGATCGACTGCACTGCGGCCATCAGCGCGGCCTGCGCATTTGTCATGCTCATCGGTTCTCTCCCTGCTCGGTGACGGCGGCACGGTACTGCTCTGCGATGTCGCGAAGCACGAGCCACGCGCCGACGTTCGGCCGCTGCATGATCTCGTCCATCGCATCTTCGATCACCGTCGCTTTCGCTTCTGCGGACAGCGCGTCGGACGGTTCGCCCTGCGGCTCCGCGAGCGGACAGCTTCCACCATGCCCCGTGACCGGTTCATAACCTGTCGGTTCGCAGTAGCATCCTTCACCCCCGAGGATGGTCGGTTGCTTATCTTCCCTGATTCGTGCGAGCAGAGGGCCGCTGTACGGGCTGATTGGCTTTGACCACGGCATCCCGGGGCTCGAAGCGTCATCATCGTGCTCGTTGACGGATCGAAGCGTTGCAGACGCACCCTCGTGCCACGCTGCGTTGGCGAGAGCGAGACCAGCCCGCGTAGCGATTAGATCATCGACGCTCGGCTCCGGTACCTCGGAGCGACGGAAGCCGCCGTCTACCGCCGCATCCCACCCGCGGAAGAACGCTGACATTTGCCCGGTCGAAATGTCAGCCTTCGGGAGATCGCTTGCATTTGCGTGCGCCTTCTCGAACACGGCGAGAGCATCGGCCAGGCGCATCACCATACCCACTGGGGAATCCGCGTCCCATGACCCTCGACGGTCCCAGGATGCGACCAGCTCTCGGGCTTCCTCGATCAGCTTCTCGTTGTCAGTCATGGTCGCTCTCCCTCGGTCTTCTTCTTCGCAGCGGCGATACGTGCCGCGAACGCTGCTCTATCGGCCGCGCTGACGCCGCCCAGCGCCTGGATGGGCTTCCCATCGACCTCGGTGATCTGGCGGCGCCCTGGCGTCGGTTCTTCGCGGGTCTCGTTCCCGCAGGTGCGGCACCGCTTCACCTCGACCGACCGGGGCCCGATCCGGCTGCCGACCCAGACGGACCGCACCTGGTACTCCCCGCAGACGGTGCACGTCTCGGGCTTGCGGCGGCGGGGGCTGTTGAAGACGCCGTATCGTCCGCGCAGGTGACGGATGACGACGAACAGATCCTCGGGTTCCTTCGCGAGCGTCGGTGCGGCTGCGATCTGCTCGCCGTGGTCGATGAGCCACCCGATCGTGATGAGCGCTTCACCTCGCGCGGTGAGCGGATCAGCGTCGGGCTTGATCGACACGGTAGGTGGGATCCGCGTCGGCTTGGCCACCACACTGACCGCGGCGCTGTAGTAATCGATCAGTTCGTCCCACAGCTCCCGGGCATCCGCTGCCCCGCCCTGCGCAATGACCCCGGCGTATCGGTCGTAGTCGAAGTGCACTGTCGGGGTGGTGTCGTAGAACCCTCCCCCGGTGATCTGGTCCCGATCGAACCGGGACCCACCACGTGACACGGGCAGCTGCGGGAGCGTGGACTCTACGAGCGCTTCCAGGATCGAGGGGACGAGCTCGAGGTGCCACTCGTGTTCGCGCATCCACTGGTCGTGCGCGGCGTCGGGGTCGATCGCCATGGTGATGTCAGTCATGCGGCCAGCCCCAGATCCCGGCGGACCGTGTAGCCGAGCGATTCAACGCACGCGGCGATGATGTCGCGGGCCGCGTTCGGGGTGACGGCGTTGCCGGCCATCTTCACCTGCTCGCGCTTGTTGCCCAGCAGCACGTAGTCAGCCGCGAAGGACATGCCCCGCTTGATCTCGTCGGGCTCGAGCATCCGGAACTCGGCGTCGTAGACCATCTGCCAGATCTCGTCGTCGGTGAAACCGAACTCGAGTTCCACGATGTCGCCGGGTGTCAGCAGCGACTGGTTACCCGCGGCAGTGATCGTGCGAACCGGCTCGGTGACCGGCGTCGACATGCCCGCCGCGTTGCCACGCGAGTTCTGCTGTCGGATCACGAGCGCGTGGTGGTTCCCGGACGCTGCGACTGTATCGATCGGCTGATCAGTGGTCTTGGCGACGCCGTGATTCCGCAAGGGAACGACCAGCGCATCTGTCTCCGTCGTGGTGCGCGTCGGCATCGGTCGATCTGTCGACGTTGCTTCGGTCCGCCATGTTCCCCCGACGGGGACGAGCAGGCCCGTCTCGTTGCGCGTGGACTGCGTGCGCATCGGCGCCGACGTCGGACTCGCCTTCTTCCCGTCACGGCCCTCCACGGGCACCAGCAAGGCTGCATGGTTGCCGCCTGCGACGATCGCGGGCAGCGGCTCTCGGACGGGCCTCGAGCGCGACTCGTCCGAGCCGGAGACGTTGTTCACGATCAGCGCCTTCGACGCGGTGCCGTGCAGCGTGCGCAGTGGTTCGGCTGCAGGCCAGGCCCGGTAATAGGCGCTGTCCTGTCCGTGCTGCTTGTGCTTCGGGTCGGCGGCGTCGTACTGGTTACCCGATGCCTCGACGATCATGTCCTTCGCCCAGTGGCGCTTCACGCCGTGGAAGGTGCGGAGCATCGTCTTCTCGGCGAGCTCGTCCATCCCGAGGCTCTTCCGATCGCTGATGCGGATGCCCTTCCTCTTCCAGTCGATGATCGTCTCGGCGCCGGCGACGTCGGGGAACACCTCGGTGTTGCAGGAGACGACCGGGCAGCGGAGCGTGTACTGCGCGCCGTAGGTCTTCATCGGCGAGCCCTTCGGCTTCATCACCTGCGCTGTCTGGATCATCCCGTGTTCGGGGCAGAAGGCTTGCGGGCGGATCCACGTCTCGAAGTCGGGGCGAGGGTTCCCTGCCCGCCAGAAAGTGACGTACACGCGGTCACGCGACTGAGGTGCGCCTTCGCCCATGCCCTGTGAGTGCATCGAGTTCAGCCAGATCACCTCGTGCAGGTAGCCCATGTCGTGCATCGATCGCAGCCACCGATTCCAGTGGACGCCCTTCACGACACGGGGAACATTCTCGACGATGACGATCTCGTACAGATGATGGGCGGTGAACCTCGGCACATCCCACATGCCCATCCGAGAGCGCTCCGCGGCCTCGTCGGGGAGATCGTCGCCGAAGAAGTCCCACGCGAGCTGTCCGTCCGGGAGCTTCTTGCCCTTCGCCTGCGACCAGTTCGTGCACTCCGGGGAGAACCATCCGATCGTCGTCGACGGGTAACGTGCCGGGTCGGCCTTGTTGATGTCGGCCTGGTCGTGGTCCGTGTCGGGGTGGTTCGTGTTGTGCGTGACGATCGCGAGATCCCAGTGATTCACGGCCATGGTGACGCGGACCACGCCGGTCGCGACGCCGCCCGTGGACGAGCCTCCAGCGCCGCAGTAGTAGTCCGACATGGTGACGTCGGAGTCGCGCCTGCGCTGCAGCATCAGCGTGCTTCCTTATCCGCTCGGGCGGCTGCGTGGCAGTCCGCGCAGGTGACGCGCGCCCAGGTGTCGGTGCGCTTGTTCTTGCGGCCGCAGTAGCCGCGGCCGGTGTCGGGGTTCGGGGCGCAGACGCGATCCTTCGCGACTGTCGAGACGACCGGTGGCGCCAATGCAACTCGCGCCCTCTTGATCGGGCCCTCGCTCATGGCGCCACCGCCATGTGCTCAGCGAGATCAGGGCAGAGCGCCCGTGCGAGATCGACTGACGCAATCTTCCGCAGCGCGGCCCGTCGCACCTTGCCCGCGTACCAGTAGCCGTCCGAGTGGTGCCAGATCACGCCGGCGCCATCCATCACGGCCGCGCCCTCTTCCGCTTCGGTGAAGAACGCGAGCATCACCTGCGCCTCACGCTGATCCGCGGTCTGTGTGACGCTCACAGCAGGCCCTCCTCTCGGAGCTTCGCCTCGGCGAGCGAGACGCGCCGGAACGTAGCCGCATCACCGCCCAAATCGGGGTGCGCTACACGCTTGGCGAGACGAAGGATCGCGCGCGGCTCGCCAAGCGCGCTCACATCCGCGAGCCGCGCCAGCCATGTCAGCGCATGATCCGCCGTCTCGAAGCCGGCGGGTGCGGCGGTGGCTTCGAGAGCGAGGAAGCCGCGGTACTGCTCGCCGTGCTTCGTCGTCCCGTAACGGTCGACCATGCGCAGCGCCTCGAGAGACTTCGCGATGCCGCGGACGTTGTCCTGCCACCGGTCGAAGGTGTCGACGGCGTAGGAAAGGTGGCCGACCTTCGCGTCGAACGAGAGGATCACGCCCGGGTGCTCCTGTTTCGCGTTGGCTCGAGGCTTCCCGTCGAGGCGGAAGTCCTCCGGACGGATCGCGACGAGCAGCTCGCGCTCACGGGCGCCGAGGTGACGGAGCTCGGAGTTCAGGAGCGAGAGTGTCGCCGACCAGGACGCCGAGAAGTTCGACCGCTGACGACGCGCCGTGAGTAGTCCAGGCCACTCCCGGATCGGCGCGACTGTCATCCCATCGGGCCAGGCGCTCATGCGACTCGCCCCCAGACGTCGAACAGGACCGTGCCGTTGCCGGAGGCATGGTCGGCGCGGTGTCCGTCTTCACGGGTGCACTCGAAGCCCGTCTCGCTGAGCGCCTCGCAAGGCATGTAGCCGTCGCGCCCGGTGTGATCGGGGGCGCCGATCTGCAGGTGGCAGGGATGCTCGCACATCACCCACTCGTCGGTGATGGTGAGGGTTTGCCCGTCGCAGTTGCCGCACTTCCCGGCGACACACTCGGGATGGAT
>Ga0307414_10000275_pt1 | contig 30881 bp, 42 predicted proteins | sample DK1Ometagenome_FD_203804 | JGI IMG/M metagenome (GOLD analysis project Ga0307414, IMG submission 203804) | Maize rhizosphere microbial communities from greenhouse at UC Davis, California, United States - DK15-O-3 | ecosystem: Host-associated > Plants > Roots > Rhizosphere > Soil | place: USA... | reverse complement strand
ACGGTCTGCTGGGCCTCCGCACGGTTGACGGAGCGCTCCATGCTGCCGGTTGCCCGACTGAAGCCCTTCCCGAGACCCCCAAGGATAGCCCCAAATCCCAAGCCACCAGCGGCACCCGCAGCCAGGGCGGAAGCGTAGTCGGCCTCCACGCCAGTTCCAGCCTCGCGGGTGAACTCGGAGGCTACCCCGAAGGCTGCGCCCTCACCCATAAGCTGGACGCCAGCGGATGCGGCCTTGGCCATGCTGCCTGAGAACAGTTGAGCGGGCTTCGCAAAGAGACCGCCTGGGATAAGCAGGGTCCCGTAGGTCAGGGGATCACCGGCCAGCTCACCCACGCCATAGCCTATGCCGCCAAGGACAGTCCGCTGGGTCGTGGCCGCAGCTTGGTTCTCCTTGGCCAGACGGATCATCTCGTCAATGTCTGCCGACTTCGGGGCGTTCTGGATAACGAACTTGGAACCGGCTGGGCCGATGTCCGCCGCTGCGATCTTTGCGCGATCCGCCTCAGTGAGAGCCTCGCCGGAACCCATGAGGGACTTAATAGGGTCATCACGGCGGAACATAGTGCCAATAGTAGAAGCAATAACGCCAGGCTTGAAGGAGTCCAGGAAGCCAGGCTTGGGGGGTTCGGCCCAGGCTTGAGCATCTTTCCCGGACACGACAGGGGAATTAACGGTGTCTGCTTTACGGCCAGAAAGCCCTAGTACGCCAGGGGGCGCACTCCCCGCGAAGGGTGCAACGTTGTCCCCCAGCTTCGCCAGGTACTTCTGGGTTTCCTCCGGGAGGGCCGCCAGATCGCCGCGCTTGTAGGCGTTGATGTTGGCATTCTTCTTACCCTGGCCCGCGTTGTAGGCCACCAAGGCCTCATTCCAGCCTCCATACTGCTTAACGTGCTGGGCCATGATCTGGGCTGCTGCGGGGACGTTCTTCATTGGGTCCTTGAAGTCGTCCTCGGTATTGAGGCCAAACTTACCCGTCCAGTACTTCGGCATGATCTGGCCGAGGCCAATGGCCCCTTTCGGGGAGACCGCACCGGCATCGCCACTGGACTCTTGCATGATCTGCTTACGGAACTTCACGGGATCAATGCCCGCCTCCTCTGCGGACTTCTTGATCAATTCGTCGTACTGCGTGACTTCTTTCTTAGCCATGGGGCCTCCTTATGGTTTATTCGCGGCCAGCCCGTGGGGTACGGATTGGAGCCACTCGCTTATCACCAAGGGCATCGATCACCGTGCGGGTATCTTTGGCCTTCTTGGTCGCCGCCACCTCCGCCATCTTGGCGTAACGGTCACGGAGTTCTTGCTGGGTCACCGGCAGGGAATCCCCTGTGGAAAGATTCCTCAGGAGGACCCGCTGGGTGGACTTGTCGTACTGGATGAAGAGGCGCTTGTCGTCCTCGATACCCAGGGCCTTCATGCCTTCCTTGCGGATGACCTCGAAGGTTGCCTTGCCAGCGTCCACCGACGACTCACTACCCTGGAGGGCGAAGAACGACTTGTGGACGGCACTGTTTCCGCTGAAGATTACATGCTGCTTGGCGAAGTCCTTACCGGCCTCCTTGACTGCCGTAGCAGGCTCCATGCCAAACATCATGTACTGCCCCGCCAGGGTGCGCAGGGTATCCTGATTCTGGGTGGACATCGGGATTTTCAGCTTCAGGACCTCATTTCCCAGGAGCTTCGTGGTGTCCGTCCGTTGTTTCTCTGGGAGGGCCTTCCACTTGGCCTCCGCGCTGGCAACCTGAAGAGGATCGATGCCAAGCTGCGCACCAATCTCCAAGGCAGTCATGAAGGCTGGCTTCTCGGTAGCACCATAGAGGGAGGACTGATCCACCTCAGCCAGGGCGCGCACACGGTTGATACCGTCCGAGAGCTGCAAGGATGCGGGGTCGGCGCCTGCATTGATCTTGCTCACCAGTACCTGCCAGTCCGCGTTGGAGCGGTCCACCTGGCCCTTTATGGCGTTAGCTGCGTAACCATCAGGGACCGTGGCGGCCAGTTTCAGGATCGCAGCATCCCGGCGTGGACCCTCAGGGAATCCCTCAATGAGGCGCTGCTCCACCAGGGACCGCTCGGCACGGTCTCCCAGGCCCAGGTCGGAGTAATTGGTGGATACACCGGCACCGTCAAGCTGGCCCGTGATGACGCCCCCGAGGGTGACCATGGCGGCATTCAGCCGGGTATCGGTGGCCATCTGCTCGGCGAGCTGCTGCTGGGCAATCGCGGCCTCCTTTTGCTGCTTTTGCTGTACATGGCGCAGGGTGGCCTGGACCTGCTCCACCTCTGGTGTCATCATCCCGCTTGATTCCTTCAGGAGGCGGTTAGATATGGACCGGAGGCCTACGTCATCGTTCGTGGCCGCTGCGGTATTCAGCTCGGCTTGGAGTGCCACGAAGCGGTTACCGTTGCGGGCATGCTCCTGCTGCTGGGCCTTGGCCACCAGTAGGTCAAACTTACCTCCCCCGAAGACATCCCGGAGGGTCACTGCGGAGCCACCGAAGGGAACCGTCTCGGCCCCGAGTGCTTGCAGTGTCTGGTAACCACCTGGGGTGTCCTGGAGGGACTCCATGGCGTGGCTGATCAGCTCCAGGCTATCGGAGTCGCTTCGCACCTGGCCCAGCTCCCCAGCCTGGCGGGATGTCGAAATGATGTACTGGGCGCCCTTTTGGGGACCCATTCCGCTGATCACCTCAGGCAGTGGTGCAATCATCTCGGACTTGCTGATGATCTTCGCCTCAGCCTGGAGCCGCTTATTGGTAACATCCGTCTGGAGCCGCAACAGGGTCTCACGGCGCCGTGAGTCATCACGATCAAACCCGGTCTTGAAGGCCTTATCGTCAGGGCTGATTCCCATCGTCAGGGCGTATTCACCACGGGCGGCTCCGAGGGCATCCACGCGGGCCTTATCGGCTTCCTCCACGGTCTTATACTTCCCCTGTGTGATGTGGCCCTCGATGTCGGATTCAACCTGGAGGGCCATCATGTACGCGCTCTTGTTGTGCAGCACGCCCATGGCCAGCTTGTCGTCCTGGAATGGGACGTTGCCTGCTGCCATCTCGGCTCGGTACTCGGTGATCGTCTTGCCCTTCATCCAGTCATCCACACGGGTATCCGCCTCGTCGGTCTTCACCTTCGTGTAGGTCCCATAGAGGTTTGCTGCCTGGCTGGCAAACTCCGCCAGTTGACCGGCTACGCTCGGCCCGACTGATACATCCCGACCGATCTGCTGGGCTTGGTAGGATGGCCCTGCCGATCCTGGCGAGGCTTTCTGGCCGCCCGAGAATTGGCGCCAGGTCTGATATGCGTTAGTTGCTGACATTTAACCCTCCTTCACATTGCTGGTTTAACAGGTGGTGCCCCTGCCTTGGCATACGCGCTCCCCATGGCGGCCCCTTGAGCGGCTCCTGACAGGCCACCGTTGATTACCGACAGGGCTGATGACACTGCCGATGGCCCCCGGATAGTCCCCATGCCACCGATACTTGCCTGGGCCTGCATCTGGTTCATTTCGGATTCCGTCTGGATTCCCCTGCGGGAGTCGGCGTAGCCCGCTCGGATAGAGTCAGCCACGCGGGCGTCACTGCCGGATACCTCCCGGACCACTGCGTCCACCGAACGGCCCTCCACACCGGATTCCGCAAAGGCGGCATTGATCAGGCCCGCGTTACGGATTGTGTTGATGTTGGCGTCCGTGAGTTGGCGGACAGCATTATCGTAGTTGTCCCGGTCCTGGCCTTGGAGGGCTGCATCCTTGTAGTTCATCTGCTTGATGGTTTCCACGGCCTGCTTCTGCTGCTGGACCCTCTGGTCCCCGATGGCCTTGGCCTGATCCTTTTGGCCGGATATGGCACTCACCGCACCGACAGCGGCCATGACGCCCATGCCGATGGTTACTGGCTCACACATGCGGGCCTCCTTTCTGTTGAATGTAGAATCGTGTGAACTCCAGACCATTACGGCTGAAGTGTCGATCAGAGAACTCCGCCCCGAGTACCTCCAGGAAGCGGACATGCACAGAATTGCCCAGCCACACCTCATTGGTGATCACGTGGACAGCCTTCAGGAGTGCATCCCTGCGGGCCTTTATGTGTCTCACGAAGGCCCTGGCATGCTCATGCACGGCATCCGTACAGAGGAACCAGGAGGCACCCAGGAGGTCCCACCCGCCTAGGGCTACTAGGTGACCCTCAGGGGAGTGTACAGCCTCGGCATACGCCTCCTGCTCCTTACCCACAAGACCCATCAGGGCCTCCTCCAGGTACTCCACGGGGGAGCCTGAGTGTGCCTCGAACTCACGCACATCATCCATACGTATTTCCTGCATGAACTTGGTGATTACCTCAGGGGTTATTGGTGTTGCTACTAGGTCCATTACGGCCTCCTTTCTGTTTAAGCCTTAAAGGGAGGAGCCTATGGTATCTAACCTGGCCCCTCCCTCTATAGTGTGGGTTAGACTGCCTGCTCCCGTTTGTAGTAGTTGCCCGTCCAGCCCGCCCCGATTAAGGACAGTGGGCCTGGGTTCGCACTGGTGATGACCACCTTGCAGGTCTCCACATTGGACAGCAAGGGGAAGCGGTGCTGGCCGCTTGCTTGACCTGGGGCGCCAATCACGTACTTGCCCAGCCGCTTACCACTCATCAGGTATTGGAACTTAGCGCCCACATGGACCGTGAATGGTCCACTGTTGTTGTAGTTGACCCATCCCCGGCGAAGTTGTAAGCGCCCCGTGGTCTCGCTCTTCATCCCACCCTGCCGGTCCTCCACCTTTATGAGGAACTTGGAGAACTGGTAGCGGAACTCATAGGAAGACCCTACCACCAGGGGCACGCCCGTGAAGTCACCTGGCACGCTTACCACCCCTGTCCCCCAGCCACCGGAAGGCATTGGGAACTCGAAGGCGCGCCCTGTGCTGGATACCACCCAGAATGTCCCCGAGGCTGGCACTGAGCCATACACCCCAGCGAGGGAAACTGTGGTGAAGTTCGTATCAGGGTTGTAGGAGGAAGCCATGGCGTTTGCCTTGCGGTCGATGTGCAGCCGGTATGGTTCCGCCGTCAGGTCCTTGGTGTTCTGGGTGAACTCCAGGGATTCCAGGAAGAGGCCCTCAGGGCGGTTGAACAGGAGGTACATGACTGCGCCCACCATCTCGCAGGCCAGGAGCTGGTTTCCCTCACCAAAGTCCCAATGACTCCATGCCTGCTGCGCGAGGCGGTCATCTTGATACAGGTACTTGTACAGGTACAGCTTGTGCTGCGCTCCCTGGGTGGATACCGTGACGATGTTCTCCGTGGTGCTGCTCCCCAGGGTGTAGACCCCGTTAGGAATATACGAGGGAACATGGCTTGAGATGTCCTCAGCGTTCTTCACTGCGCTGATGTCCTGCACGGCATAGTATCGCCGCACGCTCGTGAAGGTTGCGCGGGGGGCCGCGAAGTACACCCCACGGCCAGCCGCTACGGGCCGCGCATGGATAGCCGACTCGAACTCCGTGGATTGGTCAACCTTGATGCTCTTCACCGACAAGGCCCCCTCGGCGCGCATGACAAACTGGGTCTGATCGGACCACAGCAGCAGTTCCTCCGCAAAGGGCACTGCATGGTTAAGCAGACTCACACGGGTATGCGAGACTGACACATCGATAGGGTCCGTATCGGCAAGGGCTACTACGCTCTTCGGGAAGAACTCGAAGAAGCGGCCTGACGCGGTGAGGATGATGTTCTCCCCCGCCAGGAGGCCCAGCCGGTTACGCCAGAAGAAGACATCATTTATGGGCACCCCAATGAAGGACGGGTCCGGGGAACTATCCAGATCACCCGAAGGGCGGTCCTGCCAGTCCAGCGCCCGAAACTCGAAGGAGCCATCCGACAAGCGGACCAGCGCGTGGGGCATCGTCGCGGCATCAAGCTCGTAGGTAACCCCAGGGGCCACCGTCTCGATCCACACCAGTTTCTCCGCATCGAACCGGATGTAATAGTCGTCGGCGCCACTTCCAGGGTCCCCTGTCACCTTCACGAGGTAACCACTGGGGGCCTGTGCTGGGAGCATATTGAACCGTTGGGCCTCGAATATAACGCCCGTCATCAGGCCATTATTGAATCCGTCCTCTGTTATAAGGCTCGAAACGACAGTACCTGATGGGGCCACTGCCTGTATCCAGTTCGGCCCCTTCGTAACCGTCCAGCCAGTCAAGCCCGCTACCATCTGGGTATGGAGCTGGTCGGTTATGTACTGGGTGTCGATCTTGTCGGCATCATCAGCGGTTGTGCCCTTTGGTGTCGTGAAGGTTGCCCGCACGGTGCCGTTGATGGTCACCTTGAAGGTACGCCCATACTGGCCGCCCTTGATGTTGATCAGGCATTGACCATCCTTGCGGAACCCCGGAAGGGTAAGCGTCGGCTTCATCTGTACGGGCACCTTGCGGTTTATGATGAAGGTATAGTCTGCCACGGTCACCAGCCGGAGGTCCTCGCGAGGGTTGCTCGTGGAGAGGTAGGTCCCCGGGGCCGTGTTGACCACGGAGTACTCATCCCCCGCCAGGTCCCACACCCGAGGCACTCCGCCATTGAAGGACACGTAATAGCGCTCGAACTCATCCCGGTTGATCAGCTTCACCAGCGGGTTACCTGGGAGTTTATCCCCGAGGCGCTTGATGTGTACCGTGGGGGGGCGCTTCTGGAGGCCTTCCACCTCGGAGCTGAACCCATTGACCTGCTCCTCCGCTTGGTCCGGGTACCGGAGGATGTCGGGCTGTTGTGAGATGCCGCCCTTCATGTTCTTTATTTCTTGTGTGATCAGGCTCATTGATTAGCTCCTTGCGTTCTTGGTTTGGAAGTCCGGGTCGTTGGTGAACAGGTTGTATCCACCGTAATCCAGCTCATACTCCAGGCAGGCCCATTCCAGTTCCGCCATGGAGCGCATCGTGGACTCAGCCACGCCAGGCTCACCGTAGTACTCCGCGTTGAAACGGTGGGCGGCCTTGTAGGTGATGAACTGTCGGAAGACCAGCGGGAGTTCCTCAAAGGGGACCTGTTCCACCATGGTGACCACCAGGCGGCCCGTGAAGGTATCCGTCTTGTTCAAGCGGTCCCAGAGGAAGCCACCGCGATTCACATAAGGGGTGCCCCCTGCGGTGGTCACATCGAGGTAGTGTGGGAGGTACGCGATCTTCCCAGTGGAGGCCTCCGGGACCAGCTCGAAGGTTTCATCAACGTTGAATGTCCACTTCTTGGCCTGGACCTCAGCGGATACCACCTGGATCAGTCGCATGGAGTTGGCCACATCGGCATTAGAATCCTGGTCGAGTGTGTCCACGGACTCCTCACCAATGGCCGCGAGGATCGAGTTGACGGCATCCAGGAGGGTCCTCGGTGTGTACATTGTGTCGAGCATGCTCATGTTGTGTACTCCTTTCTGTTATCGTAAAAACCCCCCAAGGGCCTTGTGGGCACCTCAGGGGGTTCTGTTTGTGTTACTGCTTGGCGGGAGCCTTCGGGGCTGCCTTTGTGCGGACCTTTCTGGTGCTCACCTTCTTCCCCAGTGGGGACTCAATGGTGGCACTTCTCGGTGGCACTTCAGGGGCCGGAGCCTCCCGAGGTCCCTTACAGGACTCCAGGAAGATTTCCCAGGGGCTTGCCATTAGGCAGCGTAGCCCTTGACCATGATGGCGACTGCCGCCTCAGGGCGCAGGCCTTTGTGGCCCATTGCGTACTTGGCGATGATCTGGTCAGCCTGGAATTCAGCACGGCGTGCGCGCTCCAGGGCCAGGTCCTTCAGCTTCACGGTGCCGACTGCCGAACGGTGTACAGCCAGGCCCACCATCTTGCCCTTGAGGGCGGTAGGGAAGGCATGCTTGCCATCTGCACCACCCAGCTCGAAGTGGGGCACCTCGATGATTTCAAAGCCGTGGATGTTGCGCAGGTTGCCCGTTTCTGGGTCGATGATCGCCGCGTAGTTCGCCGAGTTCGGCATCAGGGCGCACAGGATCGAGCTGTATGCTTCAGGCGTCACGAAGAAGTAACGATCAGCGTTCGGGACGTACAGCTTGCCCAGTACCATACGGGCTTGCGCCAGGGACGACAGGATTTCCTGGCCGACTGCTGGATCAGCCACGCCGATGGCGGTAACCGACTTCAGCTCGATCTTGCCGCCAGCACCCAGGCCAGGCAGGTTCTCGGTATTTGCCGTCAGCAAGGCCATCTCGGCCAGCACGGCGCCGTCAGCGGCCATTGCCAGGGCTTCGCCCAGTTGCTTCGAGTATTCGCCGCGCACATCGTAGTGCAACATCGCGTCATCGATATCCGTGATCAGAACGTCCGAGGTCAGCAGGCCGTCAATCGGGATGATCTGCTCGTTATGCAGGATCACATTGCGCTGGTCATCCAGGGAGTTGCCTGGGGCCAGGTACTTGCCGATGGTGCGGCCCATGACTGGGAACGATGCCGATTTGCCGTTGGTGATGGTGCGGACGATATGCTTGTCCATGGTCTTCGTGGTGCGCGAGAATGCCGTCAGGACTTCGCCTGCGAAAATCTTCAGGAAGCCCGCCAGACGATCACCGGTCGAACCATTTTGGCCTGGATTTTGGATAACTTGAGTTGCCATGTGTGTATCTCCTGTAAAGTTTAGAAAGGATAATGCTGGAAGGAACCCTCATGGATTCCCTCCGTCTATACTGTGGGTTAGCTCGAAGCCACCACGCGGGCCTCCACCGACTGGGTGTATGCCTTATCGCGGCCATAGCGTTTATCGCTCATGGCGTCCACCATGGCCTTGCGGTCCGCGAAGGGTTCAGCCTTAGGGGTCGCTGGCTTGCCAGGCGCTGCTGGCTTACCCTTGAGGCCCTTGTTGGTGGTGCCATACTTCGCTGCCAGTTTGCCCTTGAGGGCCGTGATGATTTCCTTGCAGGTTGCCAGGTCGCCGCCTTCGATGGCTTCATTGAACTTAGCCACTGCCGCAGGGTCTGCCGTTTTGGCAAACGTAGCCAGGCGCTGGAAGCCTGCATCACCACCAGCATGTGCGTACACAGCCGAGTAGTAAGCCTGCGTCTGCGCTTGCTGGTCCGCGATCATGGCGTCCACGGCATCCTTGGTGAAGCCTGCACCTTCGAGGGCCGCATAGGTTGCATCCGACAGCTTGCCGTCCGTGTTGAACTCGGTAACCACGGTGGCCGGGTCGATGCCCGCTGCGGCTGCTTGTGCGGCTGCTTCCTGGAATGCGTCCTGGCGCTGCTTCAGGCCTTCCATGACCAGATCGTCCGAGGTTTGCTCAGTGATGGCCAGCAGTGGGGCCGGGGCTTCCTCCTCCTCTTCGTCGGGTTTTTCCTCTTCGTCACCCTTTTGGTTCCCCAGCTCGTCACCTTCTACGTTGACGTTGATCAGGTCATCGCCATCACGTACCTCCACGCCAGCGCCTGCCAGGATGGCTTGCTCGTCAGTGGTAAGCTCGGTGCCCGAGGTAATCGCACCGGCACCATACAGGGACTCGGCGGTAACTTGGTTTGCGTCATTGCTCATTTGGTGTATCTCCTATGAAGTTTGAAAGGTAAGAGTGGGGAAACCCCTAAGGGTCTCCTCCATCTCTAGTGTGGGTTAGCCCAATGCTGCCTGGACTGCCTCCGGGTTTGTCGCCTCGGCACCCAATTGGGCACCCGCCTGGGCACCCGCAGCGGAACCTGCCTGCATCATGCCTTGCTGGGCCGCAGCCTGGGCGTTACGCTGGGCTACCTGCTCAGGGGTCAGGATGAGTCCCTGGGGGTCCAGGCCCGCAGCATCAGCCGCACGGAGCAACAGGTTATCGAAGTCAATACTAGCGGACACTCGGTCAAAGAACGGTGTAGCCAGTTGGTAGAACTGCGACAGCTTGTTAGCATCCTGGCCGCGCCCGATAGCGTCGATCCCCGTGATAACCGAAGGGTTTAACGCACCCTCAGGGAGGTCCGGGATTAACTGCTGGGATTGCAGCTCCACGAGGAGGCGGCGCACCAGGGGCAATTGGAACTCTGAAGAGAGTACCGAATAGATGCCCCCGAGGGTCGATTCCAGTTCCTGGGACACATAGCGGATTTCCTCAGCGGTGACCCGTTCGCCGGAGCGCTGGACAGCCGAGTTAAGCAGGAAGGCATATGACAGGCGGGACTCAATGCCCGCTGCGGTCTTCTCCGCCACGCTGAAGTCCGCGAACTTATCGAGCTGGAACACTTCTATGTCAGCTTTATTGCCTGGAATGAAGTCCCCGGAGGCGGCCTTTGCGAGGCGCCGTACCGAGGTCTGGGAGCCAGGTTTTACCAGAAAGAGAATCTTGGAGCAAACCAGCGCAAACTGGACGATAGCCTTGCTCAGGTTCTCCAGGCTCACCAGGTCGCCCAGGTACTCCTCCACGAAGGATCGGCCATAGTTCTCGCCATCCATCTTGAAGAGCCGCACAGGCATGTAGGGGGAGGCATCCTTCGGGTAGGTGTTCTCGCTCCCCTTGATGAGTTCCCCTTCGACTTCCTGATAGGAGAGCCATGCGTCACTTTCGGGGTCCATGTAGGTGTGCGTGTACAGCTCGATGGATGTCTCCGGCTTGTAGTCACCATCCGGCAAGGCATCCTTCACCTCGGCAGGCAGGGCCGCATAGGCGATCAGGTCCCGCGTGATTACCTGGAGGACGGTGCCCGAGGCATCGCGCTCCACCACGTAGGAATTCAGCTTATACAGCTTGCACTTGCGCTCACCAGGGATCAACACAGGCATGCCATTGCCAGCCACAAAGAGCTGCTTCATGAGTTCCGATGCCATCGGGCGAATCTGCGAGGCTTCCAGGTAGTCCATGCCGATTCGCTCCACCATGGAGAGACCGAGTTGGGCCTGGGTGGCCACTTGTGGGTCCCCGCTTGCCTTCAGGTCGAATTCCGACATCGAGAGCTTGTAGAAGGGTTGCCCCACGGGGAGTGTTGAGAGGACAGCCTTAGCCGCAATCGTGTTGATACCACGTGCGCCTACTGACTGGTACGGTGTTGGGTAGTCCGTCGAGGCGTTATCGGACTCTTTCGGGAACAGGGAGGGGATGGTGTAAGACGCATTTGTCTCAGCTCGGGTCGTGTACGGTGCCCGGTCATTGACCAGGCGGGTGTATGTGGCCTTTGCTCCATCGGCATCCAAGCCCGAACGGTCGCCAGCGTTAGCCATTAGACGTTAAGACCCACGCCACCGCCACTCGTGCGGGATACCGTTACCGACTTCTTACCCTTGCCGATCAGTCGTCGTGCGCCCTCGGCCACCACATCGGATGGAGCTGCCTGCGCAGGCGTTGCTGCTGGGGGTGCTGCTGGGGCTGGGACCACCGCCTCTGGTGCTGGGGTTGCTGCCGGGGCCATCTTCGGCTTGGCAAAGATGCCGCTTGCCACATCGCCGATCTTACTGGCGAAGTTGCCGATGCCCGTGATTACTTTACCCATTTGGGACCTCCTTGTAAGTTATACGCTGGGTGCCATCTGGCATTTGTCGCGTGATGATAAGCCAGCGCAGGCCCTGATCGCGGCACTCTTTGAGGGCCAATCGGAGGAGCTTGCGCTGGAGCGTTACGGAGCCTCGGTGGGCCTCCATGAGGAAGTTGTGGATCACCACCAGGCAGTCACCCACCTGGCCATCCACGGTACGAGTCAGCACGATACCGCCCACCAGCTTTTGGCCTTCGGAGACCGCGAACTGCACCTGAGGGATAGCCCCGTGGAACCTCCGGGAGTGTCGCCAGAAAGCGAACCATTCCGGCCACGCTGTCTGTAGGAGCTTAGAGTCCTCCCAGGCAGCTTGCGCCAGCCTCTGGGTGAACAGCCCGGTGCCCCCCTCAGGGAGAGCCAGGCGCTCACATATTAGGTTTGAGTGCAAGGTTCGCTCCCGTTGCAGCCGCTGGGGCCATTGTCGGCTTTACCTTCAGGGAACCCACGCCGGTTTTCTTCGGGGCACTGGCTACCTCACCAGCTCCTGAAGCGTCCCCACCCCCGAACACAGGGGCGGCAGGCTCAGGGGCAGTCGTCTCCGTGATGCGGGGCGTGTCGGCTACCTCCGGCATTTTCACCTTAGGCGGTTTGAAGAAACACATTTAGACCTCCTTTCGTGGTGCCCACAGGATGGGCTGTTTGGCCTTGAAATCGAAGTCACTGGCGCGCAGTATGCGGGACACACGGGCTTGAACCAGTGCGGCCTCCTCATCCAGGCCCGCCTTGACGAACAGGGACACGATGCAGTCCCACAGGGTTTCCCCTTCAGTGGGGAAGCGCGTTGTCCAGTTGGTACGTTCCTGGCCCTTGTTGGGGCCTGACTTCAGCGCCTTGGTTTCCGTGATGGCCATGTAAGGGGACTCCAGGAATGCGCGGGCTGTATCCATGCCGATGCCTGGGCATCCCGCATAGCCGTCCGTGGTGTCGCCTGCGAGGGTCTGGAGCATGTGCCAGTGATCGGCGGCCTCCTGGGTGATGTGCAGGGTCTCGCCTGTGGTCACATACAGGAACTCGCCGGGGATAGTCTTGAAGTCCTTATCAGGGGACACGATGATGGCCGAGGTGCAGCCCACTAGGGACGGCTTAGTGGACAGGATGCCCATGCAGTCATCGCCTTCCAGGCCTGGCCGCTCGAAGGACTCATAGGTCTCCATGACCCAGGCCTTGAGCTGTGGATAGCAAAGCGGCTTGCCACCCTTGCGGTTGCCCTTGTAGGTCTCCAGAACGGCAGTGCGCCAGTTGACCACATCGGTGAAGCACATGATGGGTTTTGCCAGGCTGTAGCGCTTGTTGCGGGAGACGATGGCTTCGATCTGGGAGGCGAAGACCTGCTTGGCCTCTTCCAGGTCAGCCCATTGGGTGATGATGCCATCCTCCCACTCCACGGACTTGTTGACCGCTGCGGCTGCACTGAAGGCGTAGTAATCGGCGTCGATCAGGAGTGCAAGCTGGCTCATTCTGGCACCTCACATGGCTTCATCAGGATGATGTCACAGGATCGGCGTAGTACATCCGGCTTGCACAGGGGGCCGGAGCCGTCCGATATGTATGCCCCCTTCGGGGTGAACTTACGGACGAATCCGGCGTTGATTGTGCCTCGGGAATCCCCGTAGGACTTACCCACGAAGGCGCACCAATCACCTACCTTCAGGGGCTTCCCAAAGGTATCCGTAATCATGCGGGCACCTTGCCATTGACGGCAACATCCAGGCCCGTGGAGGTTACCATCCAGCGGCCCGTGTTGATGCCTGTGGAGAGGCACGTGATGAGGCCACGGCTGGCCGCCTCGGCAATCGTGTAGGCGTGTTTGCGGGCATAGTTCGATTGGAACGACAGGGGGGCGCGGTGGATTGCGGTGATGACTTTGATCAGGTTATTCATGTGGTGGGTCCTTTCAGGTTATTGTTTAGGGCATTCGCAGTTACCGAAGCCGGAGCGGCCACAGTCACCACAGTAGGGGACCTGCTTGGCCACCTCTTCGATGCGCGGGATCACCACCTGGGTGACCTTCGCGGGACTGAAGGAATAGCCTTCAGGGTACTCAGGCGGCAACAGCTCGGAAACGCCATTGCGGAGTGTTGCACGGGCCAGCAGGGCGATGCGTTGGTCCAGGGGCTGGCCCATACCTGTGCGCTTCTGGTCGGCAAGGTGATCCTTCGAGGTGCCCGCGTCGATTTCTGCGAGGTATTTCTGGAGGACTTCCAGGTCTGCATCCTGGATCACCACCTTGGTGTCGAACGTGGTCTGGAAGTGGAAAGTCTTAGGCATGAGGTGATTCTCCTTAAAGGTGGACAGAGGGTGTATTCCCTCCGTCTCTAGTGTGGGTTAGCTCCGGGCATACTCGCCGTGGAGTTCGTTTCGTTTGGCTATCACCCAGCAGGCGGCCTCAAAGTAATCACTATGGCGCTTTGAGGTTCGCTTGCCGTTTGCCCAGACATAGGCATGCCACTTACGCTTTGAGGAGTCCCAGGAAAGGCCCTTCAGTCCCGAGGAGTTATCCTTTCGGGTCTTCGCGTTCATGGCATTACCGGACCGAGTGGCTAGGCGCAGGTTCTCCAGGCTGTTATCGCGGATGTCACCATTGATGTGATCCACCATGAAACCATCTGGAGGTTTTCCGTATGCCTCCTCCCATACCACAGCATGAAGGTTCTCCCTTCGGCCCTTGTGCATGACCTTGAGGTAATGGGTGGCCATCAGTGACAATCCAGCCAGGTTTGGCCCTGGTTAGAATCCGCATCGAGGACGCAGCGCCACTGGAAGAACTCACCTGCGATTCGGATGGCCTTCTGAGAGCATTCCTTAACGAGGTCGGCCACGCGCTGATCCTTGCAGGCAACCTGTACCTCATCATGCACCCATGCCATGAAGGCGAAGTCACCATCCCAGCCGTGAACCAGACCAGCATCCAACAGGAGGCGCTCCAGCTCTACGAGCCATTTCTTGCAAATGAGGGCGCCGGCAGACTGGAGGAGCATGTTGAGGGCCGAGTGCGGCGACCGTACATGGAGCTTGCGCCCATCAAGGCCACGCATCCAGGTCCGCTTCCACTTGACAACCTGCTTGCCATTGGCCCATTGCGATGACTCCACAAGGGCGGACTCAATGGCGGCCCGCAGGGAGGCGATTGCAGGGGTTGCCTCCATGAAGTTCTTCTTCAGGCGCTTCCCGCCTTCCTTACCGTCACCCGTGATCGAGCCTATCTTCTCATCACCCGCCCCGTAGAGGAAGGCATAGATAAAGGTCTTCGCCATATCACGGTAGCCACTGTGGACATCGCTGTGCTTATCCCGCACTGTCCCCACAGGCACCAGCCCCAGAGCCAGGGTATTCTGCCAATGGATGTCGCCGCCCAGGAGTTCCGTGATGTAGGACCCGCCGTCATACTTGGCCATGAAGTGAGCCAGGCAGCGGAGTTCCAGGCCGGATGCATCGGTGCCCACCTGGACCGCTTCTGGCCACAGGCGGTGTTGAGCCTTCGGCATGTGCTTGACTCCCCACATGGCTCGGCACTCTGGGCCGTACAGCTTGTCCTTAGCGGGCACCTGGCCCACGTTAGGAAACGAGTGGGTAGCCCGCCCGGTCACTGCCCCGTTAGGGTTCACGGAGCCATGCACAAAGCCGTTATGGCACAGCTTCAGCCAGGCGTTGTCACCTTCAGCGATCTGGCCTAGGCGCTTCACGAGGGTGAGGTACTCCGCGATCAGCAGGACCACCTCCTGGTCCGCTGGGTTGAGCCACTTGGCGGAATCCGCGAGGGTATCCTCATCGATCTTCGGGAGGCCCGTTTCGGTGAATTCCGTAGGGGTCCAGCCAGCCATCTGGAGGACCTTGGCGATATGCTGCCGCGATCCTGGGTTGAACGTGACCAGCTCCACCGGGGTGAAGGGTGCGTCCTTGAAGTAATCCGTCTTGGCTAGGGTCTTCCCATCCTTCAGGAACATACCACCCGCCTTTGGGTACTTCACCATGGGCCAGGCTGGGAGAGGCTTGCCGGTGCGCGGGTGGCGGAATGCTGCTGTACCACCCTTAGGGGCATACCACTGGCCAAACCGGGCAATGGTCGCCTCTGTGAGTTCCTGGCGGCGGGATGCAAGCTGCGCATACAGCTCCTGGGCGCCCTTCTCATCGAATGGGAACCCGTTGCGCTCCTGCTTGGCCAACAGCCAGGCGACATCATGCTCCAGCTTGATAGCCTGGATGAAGCCCGCCATGCCTGTGTGGAGACCCTCCTCGGTGTTGAGGTCCTCGGTTCCCATGTAGTGCTGATTCATCATGAGTTTGTCGAATACCTTGCGGGTGACCTTTACGTCCTGCTCACAGTAATCCAGCATCTCCGGGCGGTAGACCTCCCAGGCATTCTCCTGTTCCCCGAAGTCACCCTTGGACTCGCCCACGCGGTAACCCCAGGCCTTCAGCGAGTGGGAGCCGTAGAGTTTGCCGGGGAGTATGCCCTTGCGCAGGAGACCATTATCGATGTCCTTGATGTTCGGGTAGATCAGCCGGGACAGGACCAGGGTGTCCAGTACCTTGTCTTTCGGGTAGTACCATCCCAGGATGTGGGCCAGGGCGGGGAAGTCATACTTGATGCCGTTGTGGGCGATCAGCATATCCGAGTCGGTCAGCTCGGCCATGGCCTTGTCGATCTCATCGGGACCATAGCGGTGATACCACCCACGGTGATAGTCATGGACCACGATGCAATGCACCTTCGTGATAGGCGTAAAGCCCAGTCCGGGGATGCACGAGTAGGGTAGCAGGCCATCCGATTCGATGTCGAATATGCGGACCTTTGGGAGGTCAATCATAGCGACCCTCGTAGGTTTCCACGAAGGGCGGGCATGTGTACGCCCAGCAATCTATCAGCAGGAAGGCCACCAGGAGGGCCAGGGTCATAAGCATGTAGGGAATCATTGTGTACTCCTTCTAGAATTCACCGCCAAAGGGGTCACCTTCAGGGGTTTCTGGTTGATCATCCGCGCCTGGCCCGATGTCATCCACCAGGCGGCCCGTCAGTTTGTTGAAGCGGAGGTAACCGGCGATGCCAGTGTCTCCCGTGAAGCGTGCCTTCAGGATGCGGATGAGGACACAGTTCGGGTCTTCCCCTTGCTGGTTCCTCTCGAAGGCCAGGCACAGGTCGGACAGTTGGGCAATCGAGCCTGAGCCGCGCAGCTCGGCCAGGGTCACCACGCCGCCCTCCTCGTGGCTCTTGCTCTTACCCTCCTTGCGCTTCAGGTGGGTGATCACGATCAGGATGCAGCCTGTGGCCTTCGCCATGGTCTTTAGCTTGGTCATGAGGCGGTCGATCATCTTGCGTTCGTCGTCGTTACCATCCATACCGGAGACCACGATGGACAGGTGGTCCAGGATGATGATCTTGCAGTCCATGACGGTGGCCATGTAACGGAGCTTATTGACCAGCGAGTCCTCCTCGGCGGAGCCGAAGTGGTCATACAGGTAGTAGGACTCGTTATCGAACAGGAGGTTGATGGCAGACTCCAGCTCCACCTGGGGGACCGAATCGGGGTATTGGCGCACGCGCTTGTTTAGGTGCAATCCCACGAGGTCCAGGCAGGTTTCCTCCACGGCTTCCTCAATGAAGGCCATACCCACCTTCATCCCCGACACGTGGCCCCAGCCATAGGCCAGCTCACGGGCGAACGACGACTTACCCATGCCGGACCCTGAGGTCAACATGACGACATCACCTTCACCCGCCCCCAGGGATTTCTCATTGAGGGTTGACCCCAGGGGGAACAGCAGGCGGGGCACCTTGGATTTCTGCCCGATACGCTTGATGAGGTCCTTCGCCATCACGATCCCATCAGGGCGATACGGCGTTGCATTCCACATGGCGTCAATGACATCCTTGCTGCGGCCCGCCATGAGGCACTCGTTAGCGTCCTTGAGGGGAAGCTGGGCAATGAAGACCTTACCCGGAGGGAGTACCTCGGCGGCATCCTTCATGGCAGCCTGGCCAGGCTCGTCCATATCGAACATGAGGACGATCTTCTCGAATCCCGCCAGGAGGTCATAGTTCGCGGCCAGGGACTTGCGGGCGGCCTTCGCACCAGTCGGCAGGGAGACCACTGGCCACTTGCAGCCCTGGAGCTGGGCCACGGTCAGGCAGTCGATTTCCCCTTCGGTGATCACGATCATCTTCCCCTTGGAACCCCAGAGGTGGGCGCCCCAGAGGAGTTCCTTCGAGACATCACCCAGGCAGGCGAATTCCTTGTCCTTGTTGCGGGTCTTCTGGCCCACGATCATCCCCGTGGAATCCCGGTAGTCTGCCACCTGGCGCAGTTCACCGTTGAAGCGGCCAATCCAGTAGCCATATTTCTGGCAGGTTTCTTTGGTGATCCCCCGTTTCGGGAGCGCCTGGAAGGAACCCTCGTGGGCACCCATGGGACTTACCCCCTCCCCGCGCTGTACCTTCGGGCGCTCGGCACCCTCTTCGCCATGCCGGTAGGTCTCGCAGGCAAAGCAGTACTGGTGCCCGTCCGTGTACAGTGAATTAGCGTCACTGGAGCCGCATGAGGCATTCTCGCAGGGTACGTGCATGACAAACTCGCTGGTCTCTTCCTGTCCTTCGTTATCTCGTCTAGCCATTAGGGCCTCCTGTATGTTGGTGGGTTTCGTCTCTAGTGTGGGTTAGAACGTAAAAACCCCCAAGGGCCACAGGGGCACCTCAGGGGGTTCAGGGTCAGTCGATAGCGAAGCTTGTGGCCTCGTCCGCGATGATACGGAATGGCAGCGGGCACAGGTAGACCTCATGCACACCACCTGGGATAACTCGGTGGACTAACCAGGCATCACCCAGCTTGTACTCGATGGTCACGTTGCCAGGGCCAAGCACCAGGATAACCCGTGTGCGACGCTCCAGGCCAACATACTCATGCGTACCGCTCATCGGGCGGGCACCCTCAATGGTACTCACGGGACCCAGCAGGGCGGCCTTTGCCTTCGGTTTGGTAGCCATTAGGCCTCCTTTCGTGGTGCCGACACGTGGACCACGGAGGCCCACCATGCTTTGGCGTCAAAGTTAGGGCAGGTCTTGCCCGCGTTATCCACATCACGGTGGCCTACCACGGAGGTGTCCGGGTAGATCGACTGCAATGTCTCGATCAGTTGCGACAGTGCGACAATCTGGGCTGGAAGGAAATGCTTGGACCAGTCGGGACCCTTCTCGGGCACGCCTTTACCGCCCGCCAGGCAGATGCCGATGGAGTGGCTATTCACCTGGGATGCGTGGGCGCCGACTGTGTTATCCGGTCGGCCTCCCTCGATGGTGCCATCACGGCGGATCACGAAGTGGTAGCCGATAGCAGCCCAGCCGTTATCCTTCACGTGCCATTGATTGATCATGCGGGCGGTTACATCCATGGCTGGCGGGGTGTCTGCGCAGTGGACCACGATTAGGTCCGTCTTCGGGCGTTTCTTCAGGGGTGGACAGCCCGCGAAGGGTGCCGGTAATTTAATCATGCTAGGCCTCCTTTCGTTGCTTAGGGACCACATGAGGGGATACCTTGCCGCGCTCGGTCAGCCACCCCACAGGGATAAGCTTGTCGGCAAACTGGAAGCCGTTCTTCTCGCACCATGCGGCGTAACTTGTAGGGGAACCCTTGTACAGTTTGGCCTTGCTGTTGCTGAATACGAAACGGATGTCCAGGGCAGGGTATTGCTCACGGATCAGTGTGTGTTTCTTGCGGTCATCCGAATCAAAGATACCCTTGGTCTCCACGATGATTCCATTGGGGAGTACAAAGTCGGGATGATACTTGTGATTGCTGGACGGAATCACGTAGCTGATTGTATGGCCCTCATAATCGAAGGTCACACCCTTAGCCTCAAGCTGCGCGGCGACCTTTACCTCAAGGCCGCTGCGGTACGTGGCTGCTACATGACGGCCCGCCCAGGGGTTCCGGGACGGGCCAGCCATTAGAAGTCGTCCTGTTCGTCATCGCCTGGGATGAAGGGCGTGTCTTCCTTGTCACCACCCGCGCCGGAACCGCTGTAGTCCTCGGCACCATCCTCATCGTCATCACCGAACGGATCACGGTCGGCACCCGTGAAGGCCACCGCTTTGATCAGCTTGACGGCTTCCAGGCGCAGCGTAATGCCAGCACCTACGGTAACCGTGAAGAAGTCCGCAGCCGAGAACGAAATGCGGACCGTCGAGCCGGAGCCAAACGATGGGATGTCGTCAGGGGCATAGCGACCGTTGGGGCCGAAGATAGGCACCGTGCGGGTAATTACCTGGCCCTGCGTGCCTTCCTTCTTGGACACATAGCTGGCCTTGGTCTTGAAGGTGTACACGAAGACGCCCTCGTCGTCATCCTTGTAGAATGGCAGGTCGGCCACCTTAGGGGGTTTGCCCTTCAGGGTAGCCTTGAATTTCGGGTCCTTCGCGGCCTTCTTGACGGTATCGTCATAGGCCTTCGTTGCCAGCTCTGCCAGCATCTCGAACTGCTCCACTGCACCCTTCTCGGTGACAGGGACCTTGACGCGAATCTTGAACTCGCCCTCGGCTTTGTACTTGGTGTCTGGCTTGATCAGGTTGACGAAGCCAAACGCGATTGCCTGCGGGGTGTTGTAGGTGGTGGCTTTTTGTGGTGCGCTCATAGTTGTGTATCTCCTGTAAAGTTTAGAGCGAAGGGAGGATTCCCTCCGTCTCTAGTGTGGGTTAGCTCAGGGGCGTGATGTCGTAGATTTCAGCGTCCCACATTTCATCGTATTGCTCGTAGGCCCACTCGCGTGCAGCCTCCAGGGAAACCGCCTTGACTTCATGAGGGACCAGCCACGCGGCACCCGGCAGGATGAACCGGATGCGGTAGCGGGTCAGTGGCTTAGAATCGGAATTTTGCATTGAACTGTACCTTCATGGCTGCTGGGTTTCCCCATACGTTGATCACTTTGGCGTCCACTGCCACGCCACCCAGGAGACCCTCAGCCTTAGCCGTGATGGCGTCCAATGCGCGGTTGGCCAGCCAGTCCGCCGTGATGGAGACCAGCGTACCGCCCAGGTCCTTGATGGCCTGAGCCTCGTTAGGGAAGCGCACATCGGTCACCACGGGGATGAGTCCCTTCTCGGATACCTCGCGGATGCGCTCCAGGCCCTTGTCGAGCCACTTGTCCGCATGGCCCAGGTACTGGCGCACGTAGTCCGTACCATAGAGGACCAGGTGGTCCCGGATGGACATTGGTGCATCGGCGTCGTAGCCGCTCTCGTACAGGAACATGCGGTAATCATAATCTTCCACATTGCGGGGACGGAATACACCCATCTTGACATCCTTGTCGTGGCTGTTATCGCGCAGCGCCTGGAAGTCCGCGCGGGTCACGCGGGTCGAGAACAGGGCGGCCACCTCATCGGTAAGGGCGTCCGCAAACTTCACGTTAACGCAATCGGAACCGCCCAGGGTTTCCGCGATGGTGTTCAGGAAGGTGTCTTTCCCGGCACCGGCGGCAGCTACCAGGCCCAGAATGGATACCTTAGGCTTTGCCTCGCGGGCGGCGATGCGCTGGGCAGGGCTGATGGGCTGGTTCGAGTAGTAGTCATTGAGGAATTGGGGCATCACTTGGCTCCTTTCACGGTGAAGCGTTTCTTGATAGCCGACACGGCATCAGCGAAGTCCAGCTTGGCCACCAGCCAGTATGCGCGGGCGCGGCCTGTTACCTTGCTGCATACCAGCTTAGGGGCGCTTGCGGGTGCCCACATGGCATAGTCGAAGGCCTGCTTGGTAATCACCACGAAGCCCTCAGGGGTCTTCACGGCTTGATTCTTGCGGACTGGCGGGGACAGCACAGCGGCAGCCTTGCGGGCACCTGAGCGGGTCCGCTCGGCGTCCATCGCGGTGGGCACGATGGCCAGGTATGCACCGTTATTGCGACGATTGAGTGTGAACATGGTGGGGTTCCTTTCAGGGTTGAGTGTGGAAACGATAAAAGAGACGGCAGGCACCTTGTGGGGTTCCGTCCGTCTCCAGTGTGGGTTAGCAGTGGGCAAATTCGCCGTGCAGTTCCTTGCGGGTAGAGTACAGCCAACATACGATTTCGAAGAAGTCCTTACCCGTTTTCGTGGCACGTATGGCCCCGGCGCGTATCTGCCCAATCCACCGGGCACGCTTAGGGCACCATGAGAGTCCTTTGACGCCGAATCGGTTCTTGTTCTTCATGTTCCACATATTCTGCTTACGGGTTGCTGGCCGCAGATTCTCCAGGCGGTTATCGTGCCGGTTGCCGTTGATGTGATCGATGTCGAGTCCCTCAGGGATTGAGCCATGTGCCTCCTCCCAGACAAGCCTGTGAACAAGGGCATCCTTTCCGTCCTTGTAGGTATAGATGTATTTCGCCATGTGTTCCTTTCATGCAAAGCAGTATAGTGAAGACCGGATAAGTCCCAGGTCTAGTTTGCCCTTAGGGGGGAATGCCGGTATGTTGCCCCGGTTCTCCTCCGACAGAAGGGACTCAAATGTGTTGAAGAAATCCTGTATAACGTCCCGATCACTGTAGGTGCGCACCATGCACTCCCTGACGGCCTTGAACATCACTCCAGCTAGACCAGGGCACGTACCGAACGAGTCGTGGATGGTAGCAAAGTGTTCCACGCCGTGCGCTTGGGCTTCAAGCACCGTCAGCATCAAATGGCTTGCATCCATAGAGTGGACGAAGTTGGGGCTTATGCCGTTCTGCTGTTTGTGGCGGTCTAACTCACTCGGCCCATCTTGCGATGCGTGCTTAGCCACGCTCATGGTGATGCGCACGGACCCATTGATAACTGTGTCGATCCTGTGTACATCGGCTTTCTTGTAGGTCTGCCATACAGGGAACCCTACAGGGGTAACCCAATGGCACGGCATGTTCTCCTTGGTGAGTACCCCGGCAACCTTTTGGAGCCAGTCCATGGCCTTCACTGCGGCCACCACGGTGGTCCCCAGGGAGTCCCAGATGAGTTTTGCCATGTAGGTAGCTGCCTCACGGGCCGCCGGGAAGACCCCCTCACCACGCTCCAGGCAAGCCGGGATGATGATGTCGGAGAGGAGCTGCTCGGCAAACCCGAACTGTTTGGACCCATAAGGGAGCGTCATCACGGACCGCTTGGTCACCCCACGGTCCACCCCATAAGCCCTCCAGTGGGTAGCCAGGGAGTGGGTTCCGCGCTTTGACAGGGTGGTTATCTCACCGGTCTCCTTGTCGGTCTTCTCCTCGGTGTAATCGGGGGTGCCTTCCTTGATGTGTTCGTCAAGGATCAGGTTGACCTTATCGGACACGATGCGGTAAATGTCGGAGGGCTTCTCCGAGGGGATCAGGTTCACGGCTGCGCCTCCCACCTCGTCCTTTAGCATGGCGCTGAAGTGTTGGATGCCGGAGCAAGACCCGTCGAAGGCAATGGCCAGGCCGCAGCGGTAGGTGTCGCCCTGACGTTTCCAGGCGGCATACTCAAAGCAGAAAGCGAGGAAGCAGAAAGGGCTGTCCGCTTCACGTGCCCACCACAGGTTATCCATGGGGTTGTCCGCTATGTCCATGATCATGGCGTGGTTGTCATCGACCCACTTGATGCGGTCGTCTAGCATGGCCTTATCCATCCCGGCCACGTTCGCCCCGTGCATCTTGAGCCAGTAGCCACCATCGGGTCCCATCTCAGGGGCATCCGCCAGGAGCAACATGCCCTTGTCCATATCGTTACCCTGGGGGCTAAACTTGGTGGCTGCATAGATGCGGCCCCGGAAGTCCAGCGAGTGGGGGAACCAGATGCGCTCATACTCCACGAACTGTGCAGCATGCTCCAGGGCAAAGTCCAGTTGGTAGCGGCGCGACTGGCGGGATTTCTCCTTGCGGTACTGCTGGGCCGCCTTGTGCTTCCACACCTTGAGGGCCGCCTCGTCGCTCTCGTAGTTGATCAAGGGGTCCTTGTCAGGCTTCGGGAGCTTGGACGTTGCGGGCATCTTCTTGATGACCGGGTGGGGCATCGCGGCGACCTGTTTGGCGACCTCCAGGACCTTGGCGTTAATCCTCCAGGGTGTGTTCTGGATGGCGTTGAGTGCCCGCAGGACCTGGGTGAGGTCGATCTCCTTGTACCTCTGGTTGCGCTTCACGGAGCCACGGACCAGCATCAAGGGCTTGCGGGAGTCGTTGAACCAGTAGCCTCCCCCGTGGGAGGTCACCCAGGGCTTTGGTGGGACCACGCAAGGGGCATGTACCGGCACGAGTCCCGAGAGGGTTAGCGTGCGGTCGGCCAGCCAGTCCGAATACTGCTCAGTGATCTGGAGGACCGTCTTCATCATGGTGCGGCTTCCCTTATGCAGGGTGACCAGCTCCACCAGGCCCGTCGAGGCCATCACGATGTCGATCAGCTTTAGACCCACGCCAGCGAGGGCCACATTGTCCCAGCCATCCCATTCGGGGGCCTTATCTTGGTCCTGTAGGGCTGTCTCCACGGCGCGCATGTACGCACGCTTGAAGTGTTCCCCGGAGCGCTTGGCCAGGTTGGGGGCAATGACGTTCTTGAAGTGCTTCGCATTGGAGTCCCGGATGGCCCCGAAGCGGACCTCATCTTCGATGTCCTTCCCGAGGGTCATGGAGACCGCCTGGATTGTCGTTACCTGCTCATTTGCCTTATGGCCTGCCGTCAGGGCATTCATGATGACACGGATGGCGATGTATGCGGCCCGGTCTGGCTCGATCATGCGGAGTAGAGGGGCGGCAGATGCCTTGTGTGCTGCCTTGCCCTTATGGACCCCTTCCAGCCACTCGGTGATGGCAGCGGATACCTTAGGGGTCAGGTCGGCCAGCAGTGGGCGTGCCACCAAGGTGTCCGCACCTTCGCCGCGTTCGGCTTTACCTGCCAGGCCCTTGAGGAATCTTTCAGCACCAATCTCGTAGGCCTGTGCTTCGATTGCTTGTTGATGCATAGCCAGGTCATGGCCGTAGAGAGAGCTTACTGTTTCGAGAGGGGTCATGAAAGGATACCTTAAAGGATAAAGAGAATCTTAATGAAATACTTAGAGAGAATCCCTAAAGGAATCCTTTAAGGGGGACCCTTTAGGGTATCTATAGGGAATCTTTTAGGGAGACCATCTATAGTGTGGGTTAGGACGGTCTCGGTGTTCTGGGCCGTCTCTAGTGTGGGTTAGCGTGAATCCCAGACAAGCCACGCCAGCACCAATTCAGCACCAAGCAGGCCGAACAGAGTAATGTAACCGAGGACCTCCATCAGAAGTCCACATCGAAGGGTTCATAGTGGGCCATCCAGGCGGCCACTAGGACACACAAGGCGATCACCAGGAGGACAGCGCAGGCGGCCAGCCAGGAGACCACCAGGGCGGCCTTGCCGAGGGCTTCGAGGATTACCAGGAGGAGGGCGATCACGTTTTCACCCCTTCCTGGCCCTCTACGTCACGATAGCGGTCAAACGCTGGGTGCCGGATGTTGCCATCGTCGGTGCGCTCCATGTAGGTGATCTGGATGTAACGCTTCCAAAGGCCCATGCGCGTATGGCCCCATCCGGCTTGCCGTTCAGCCCACTTCAGGCCCCACAGGTAACCCCGCTGCTCATCGGTCCAGCCGGTCCCCACCTTGGTTACCGTACCGTCCTCCAGCTTGACCAAGGCGGCCCCCATGGTGCCCTTCAGTCGCCCCTCTCCCTCGATCAGGTCAATGATGACGCCATCGGCTTCCTCCTCCGGTTTGACCTTCCACCAGCCCAGGACCTTACCGGCCTTAGAGGTGCCCTTCGGGTCGTAGACCATGAGGCCCTCATAGCCACGCGCGCGCTCACGGGTGTATGCCCACTGGATCATCTCCAAGGAAGTCAAGGCGCGGCACTCCGCATTGCCCACCTGGAAACCAACAGCAGCCGCGAAGAGTTCCACCAGGGGAACCCCCCAGGCCTGGCGGTCCTCGTAGGCTGCGTTAGGGTTCGGGAGGATGACCCCGATGGGCCACAGGCGCACCTTGTCGTAGTCGATAAGTGCAAGCTTCTTCGGCGTACTTGTGCGCAAAATCCCGCATCCTTCCTGGAATGTGTATCCGTCGAGGGTAACCTCTACGTCCAGGCGGACCCCCTCAGGGAAGTACGACAGGACCGCCATGTGCTGCGCCTCCTCAATGTAATTGTCGAAGAAGAATTGCAGGGCAGGGAGTGGCTTACCTGCTCGGGACAGGACCGTGATGCGACCATCTTGGGCCACGGTGATTTCCGCACGGACCCCATCAATCTTGCGGGCACCCAGGACGTAGCCTTCGCGGTCGATCACTTCTTGAATCTGGCGGCTGTTGAACGGGAGGGCGCCTTGGAGGTTTGTCTTAGCCATGCTGGTTACCTTTCATGAGGATTTTGAGGAGTTCGACTGCTGGGTCCAGGCCGCGCAGGATGCCCAGCCGGTAGACCTGGGAGTGGTCATCAGGGTACGGAGCGTAACCTCCCAGGATGTCATACTCAATATGGCGGACCTTGAAGGGTTCCATGGGGTGGTTGGCACCAGGGAAGATTGGCGCGGGCATTGGCTGCGCGAATGTGAGGCGGTTATGGGCCGCATCCATCATGTGGGCTTCGCCATCCATTGGGCCACCGTGGAGGATTACCATGTGTGCCTTAGCCATGGCGGGCCTCCTGCTTGTCCTTGCGGGCCTGTGCGCGGGCGTCCTTACGGGCACGCTGGGTGGCCTCGAAGGCCTGTGGGGCTTCCTTGCGGGCTGGCTTTATGGTCTTGGTGTAGGTGGCGTTGGAGTGGGTCATTATGCGAATTCCTTATAAATGTGGTTGGGCAATACCTTGTTGTACAGCTTGATGGCTTCCAGAGGGGTTCCCGCGTAGGCAGCCACACCCATGCCGGAACACTTCCAGGCACGTTCATGGCGCTGGAAGGTGTACGTCATGTGCTGCGGAGGAGCCACGTAGGTCACGCGTGGCTTGACGCGCTTCGTGATCTGACGACTCATTCCGGTTTCTCCGTGCGGGCTGGCTTCAGGACATCGAAGGGAACCGGCTGGGTCCACTCCTTAGGGAGCTTGAAGGATTCCGCGAAGGCCTTCATGATATAGCCCATCGGGCACTCCCGTGCGCGCCCGCTGTCGATTTCATCCACGATCAGGAAGTCCGCACGATGGCCCTTGAGGGTTACCGTAGGGCGGTTTGCCTTGTAGGCCTTGAACATGCGTTCTTCCAGGCCACTGAAGTCCAGGCCCCTCAGGAGCCGCTCAGAGGGCGTTGAGGTCTTCACACTCGCCACATACTGCTCGTAGAACTCGGGACCCTTGAGGGCACTGCTCAGGCCCAGGGCGCGGGCTTCTTGGTAGGGGATTCCCATGTGGGGGCCTGTGCGGAATTGAATCATGCTGCTTTGCTCCTGTTGGTTGGTGAAAGGGTACATTGGGAGGGCCTCGTGTGCTGCTCGGTGGAAGCCCTCCGGGTGTCACCTTTAGAATTGGCCCATCTGGCGCGGGCTAACGAAGACGCGGCGCTCGGCTTTCATGAAGGAACCTGCGGGGAGTTGGTATTGCTCGGTCCTGGGGACCACGCGGAAGCGGACCACCTCGGCGGCCTCATAGCCAGGCTCGGCGGCGCCCCACGTGATTGACGCCTCGGGGATGTTTCGAAAGAGGTAGCCATCACGACGGATCACATCGTAGTGTCGGCCCGGATGGAGCGGCCTGAGGAGGCTGGGGAACTGACCGGGAATCTGCCAGGCCCACCCGAACTCCGACCCCAGGGGACCAGCTTGGCAGGCATCCACGATGTCCACGCCCAGGTCCTTGAAGCGGTCCCAGGTGGATACCCCCTTGCGGAGCTTCTCCAGGCGCTCCTGCTCGGCCTTGAAGGCTTTCGTCTCAGGGGTCTCTTCCTCGGCTACAGGGTAGATTGGTTTGGGCTTTTCTGGCTCCTCGTCCTGTTTCTGCGGGGCCTCCGTGCGGGCCACCTCCTTACCGCCCAGGTAGGCCACATAGGTCCCCTTCGAGGTCCAGCGAGGGGCCGGGATGTGTTCACCGTCCAGGGTTATCGACGCCGTAGTATCGAGGAAAGCCTCCATCACGAAGCGGTTAGGGTTCGCGGCGAGGAGCTTGGCGGTGGCGATGCGGGCTTGTGCTTTGTTCATTAGGAAAGGCTCCCTTCATTGTGCAGTTGTTCGGTGCCCGTCTGGGCGATCTGGGTTCCCTTGTGGATGCCGTGGGTGGCAATCTCGTATTCCTGGCCGCATTTCGTGGTGATGCACTCCAGGTTATTACGACAGCGGCAGAACTCCGCAGGGTCCCCCACCTTGACCGCATCAAGCCCTCGGTTGTCTTCCATGCGGGCCATACCATGCGGGACCACGAAGGACTCCAGGCTCTCCTCGGCAGCACGGTAGGCCGTAGCCCGTCCGTTCCCGGGCTGGGCCGTAGGGTGGTTCCGGGTGCCCTGGCGGTCCTTCAGGGGCCAATGCGTGGACGGCAGCAGGGGATTCCGTGCGTTACCCTTGAGGTCGTACTTGTCGCGGCTCACGGAGACCTTCAGGAAGGTACGCATCCCGGAGACCTTGGCAGTGGCGCAGCGGTGGACCGACTGGCCGAGGTCGTAGAGCTGGAAGGGTTCCAGGCAGTGGTGGCTCAGGTGGTGCGTGCCTGCCTTACTTCCCAGATACTCCAATCGGCTAAGACACTCGGCGTGATCAGTCGGGAGGCTGAAGGTTCCCTTGAGGACCTCAGCCGGGACCGAATCGCACCAGATGAAATTCTTATCACCGTTCGAGCCGTAGCCGTCAATGTGCCAGCCTTCGCGGTTCCCTGCCGTGCCTGCTTCGACCCATGATCGCTTCACGGTCAGGTAGACGTACCAGTCGGTCAGGAGGTCAGGGCAGCGATACCCCTTCAGGTGGTCCATCACGGCAGCTACAGCAGGGTATGCCCACATAAGTCCATCCGGGATTGACACAAGGGGCATGAAGCGGGAGCCGTATGTGGGCTTGCTGCGGATTGGCATGTACACCACATGCTGGAACTCCTCGGCTTCAAGCTGGAGGTTCGCGATGGCCAAGGGGTGGCCGCTGTAGATGATGTTGCGGTTACTCATGATGGTTTCCGTTTGTGGTTAGCGTGCAAGGCGCACGGTATAGGGCCAGTGAGTGACCCTATGGCTTGAGCCTTACTTTATGAGTAATTCCGTCAGGAATCCACCGAGGGTGCCTCCCACGTTCATCCACAGCAGGGCCTGGATGCCTTTGTGTGTCATTTGCGGTGCGTTAAACCAGTCGATGAAGAGTTTAAACATCAGGTGTTCCTTTAGGTTGATCCTGGCGCGGGAAGCGCTTCAGGTGGTTAGTTGGGGAGGTCCTGTGGTAGATGACCAGGGGCAGGATAACGAGGAAGGTCCACACCAGGGCCAGGAGGGCGGCGAAGGTGTAGGGATTCTCAGCAAAGAGGCGTACCAGCATCAGGCGGCCATCAGGACATCATCGACGGCCAGTTCACTGATCACCTCGGTGATTTCATGCAGGGCCTGGGCGCAGCGCTTGAGGTCCTCATTGAGGCCGCTAGGGTACGGCAGGGCGATGCCCTTGGTTCCCTTGGCGTTGCTGGTGAGCGGTGCCACGCCCTGAGCCTGCGCCTTGTGGAGCTTGGTGGCCATATCGGCGGCACCTGGGAGCGTAGAGCCGCCCTCGAAGCGGATGCTAATGCCGTCAACCTTGACGATCCACTTGAGGGCGTCCTCCGTGGTCATGGTGCGGACCGCATTGAGGAGGCCGTCCAGGTTGCCCATGAGGGCCTTTTGGATTTCCAGGGCTGAGGTGAGGCGCTCCTTCAGGTTGGCGGCGTAGGCTTCAGGGGTGAATTGCTTAGGGGCTTGCTTGGTGGTCATGATGTGTTTCCTATAGGGTTGAGGTGATACTCGGTGAGGTGCAACATTGTAAGGGCCTCGTGTGCTGCTAGATGGAAGCCCTTAGGGTGTTACTCCTCGTTCATCAGGTGGGCCAAGCCAGGGATCAGGTACGGGCTTGGATCGATAGGGCACACCGACGCCTTACGGTCCTTACGGTAGACCTGCACGGCACGGCTCAGGCGGCCCCCGAAGGATGCCACGGCAGCATCATCCAGCTGGTCGCGGTTCATCAGGGTCTTGATGACTTCGCACAGGGCATCGAGCTTGTTCTCCTGCTGGAGGGCCGAGAGGCCGCCCAGGCCGGACAGGTTGGCGTAGCTTGCTTGCTTCAGGTCGAACAGCTCCGACTCCAGGGCATGCAAGCGCTTTCCCTTCTCGGCTGACTCGTCATAGTAGTGGCGGCGACCCTTGCGGGCCTCTTCCAGCTGTTCGCACAGGTTCATTATGCGGCCATCCTTGACCGTGCAGGCATCCGCCAGGGCATTCGCATAGTCAGCCAGTGCCAGCGCGTTCTCGGCACCCCAGCGGGCCTGCTGGGCGTAGTAGCGGACTTCCTTGTCGCGGTTCACAAGGGCATTCTTCAGACCCTCGATGTCTGCCCGTGCGGCTGCCAGTTCCATGACGGCCTTGCTGGTTGCCCGCTGGGACAGCTCCAAGGTGATCAGGAGGCAGATAAACAGGATGAGGGCGATTGCTGTGGATAACATTGAGATACTCCTTGAGGTTTATCAAAGTGGGGCTATGCTGTAACTGTACGATAGCCATAATGGGAGGCTTTGTGACTGATTTTGAGGCGACACTAAAGAAGGCACCCGTGAGTAGGTGCCCTCTCAATTATCTACCGAGTAACTGCCGTATCTCCTCCATGGTAGCCTGCATGCGCTCCAGGAGTTCCCCTGCTCGGGCCACGGTGGCAGGCCCTGGAAGGTCCTCCACGGGAGGCTTTAGGGTTTCCACCTGTACCGCTGGTTGTTCCTGGCTGGCGTCCATTAAGGCTCCCATGATGGCCTGCTCTACGGCTGGGAGGTCCGAGGTACTGAAGACGATCCCGCGAGGGTAGCCTTTCTGGCTGTACCGGCGACCACCGATGGCCATGGCCCGCTTGATGGCTAACGGGTAGGGTGACCCGAAGATGGCAGGGCGGGCCTTCTCGGCGTCCGTGAGGAGGGCCGTGTGGTTGATTACATAGCGTGGCGTTCCATTGGCGTCTGGAGTGATGCGGGTCCAGGCCCGTTTAGACTTGCTCATAATATGACCTCTGAGAGGGTTAGCGTGCAAGGCGCACGGTATAGGGTCACCCTGTTGGGTTCCCTATGGCTTGAGCCTTACTGCGTGAGTGCGTGGAGTTCCGCGAGGGTGTCCACATTGATGACGTCAGCATCAAGGTACTTACCGACCCCGTAGGGTATGCCGAGCGCCTTATGCATATCCTCGGCGGTCCCGTAGGCTGCAAAGAGGGGCACTACAGCACTACGGTGAGTTACCCCATCGACCACAAGGGTGACCACATGGGCCGGCCGCCGCCCAGCTCCTACCAGACGGTGAA
>Ga0307414_10000274_pt1 | contig 31100 bp, 23 predicted proteins | sample DK1Ometagenome_FD_203804 | JGI IMG/M metagenome (GOLD analysis project Ga0307414, IMG submission 203804) | Maize rhizosphere microbial communities from greenhouse at UC Davis, California, United States - DK15-O-3 | ecosystem: Host-associated > Plants > Roots > Rhizosphere > Soil | place: USA... | reverse complement strand
CAAGCCTGTTGAAGCACTTAAATATGAATAGTCAAATTATATAATATGTTCAGACTCAACTTAAAAATCGCTTTGCGAAACCTTTGGAAAAACAAGGGATATACTTTGATCAATGTTGGCGGACTGGCGATAGGGCTGGCCAGTTGTATGATTCTGTTGTTGTACGTGGCATATGAATGGAGTTTCGATAAACAGACCACGGGATACGACCGTACCTATGTCGTTTACAGTAATCAGAAAAACGGAGACCATACCATGAGTTTTTCCTGGACACCGGGGGTGATGGCTGATGAGCTGCGGACAAAAATACCGGGAATTTCCAGGGCCTCAAAATCGACTTATCCTGCTGAACACCTGATTAGCTATAACCATCAGAACTTTAAGAAAAAGGCGGTGTTTACGGATACTGCTTTTCTTAAAATCTTTGATTATAAAGTTTTACAGGGAAACAGAGATCAGATGCTGAAAAATCCAAACTCTGTAGTACTTACGCAGCGTATGGCGAAAATCTTGTTTGGAAGCGAGAACCCGATCAATAAAACGGTTAAAATGGATGGAAAAGAAGACCTGATCGTAGAAGGGGTAATCGAAGATGTGCCTGTTACCAGTAGTATTCAGTTTGATTACCTGGGTTCGTGGGCAATGTTTTTAAAGGAAAATCCATGGGCAAAAGGGGCGGAACAAGACTGGGGTAATAATTATTGTCTCACGGTACTGCAGCTTCAGGACAATAGCTTTTTTGAAAGGGTAGCTGCAGAAATCAAAGGCGTTTATCAACGGAACCAAAAGGAAAACAGGAATTTAGCCTCGATCCACCCCATATCAAAATGGCACCTGTACGATAAATTTGAAAATGGAAAATCAGTTGGCGGAAAAATAGACAGCCTCAGGATTTTCCTGTTGCTGGCCTTTTGTATTTTATTAATTGCCTGCATCAATTTTATGAACCTTTCTACGGCAAGGTCTGAAAAACGTGCAAAAGAAGTAGGAGTCCGTAAAGCAATTGGAGCAGCCAGAAAGTCATTGATTGCTCAGTTTATGATGGAGTCTGTATTGCTGGCCTTTTTTGGGATGGTGGTGGCTTTTATGCTAATGGAGATCAGCCTTCCTTACTTTAATGGTATTTTAAATACAAATCTGACCATCAATTATAAGGACTGGGAGTTTTGGTCGGTTTTGATCGCGCTGACTTTATTTACCGGTTTGGTTGCGGGTAGTTATCCGGCTTTTTACCTCTCTTCTTTTAATCCGGTGAAGGTCTTGAAAGGATTCAATCTGCCTGGAAATTCTTCTTTATCCATCAGGAAAGTATTGGTGGTTTTTCAATTTGTATTTGCAGTTTGTTTAATTATATGCACGGTAGTGATTTATCAGCAATTGAATTTCATTAAGAATAAACCTGTGGGATACAATAGGGCCGGATTGGTCGAAATCCCAATTGAGGGTAAATTACAGCGTGATGGAAAGGTGAAATTACTCCGGGAACAGCTGCTGAAGTCAGGAGCAGTGACCAATGCGAGTGTATTCAGCAGAAGCTTAAGTCAGGGAGGAAACAATACCTCCGGGGTGAGCTGGCCGGGTAAAAATCCAAAAGTGGATGTCCTGGTTAACTTTAGGTATACCTATTACGATTTCGTGGCCACTCTGGGAACGAAGATGATGATGGGGAGAGAATTTTCACCTAAATATACAGACAGTTCAAATGTCATTATCAATGAATCAGCAGTGAAAGTCATGAACTTATCAAATCCGGTGGGTACGGTGATTACCTGGGGAGGTGACCCAATGACGATCATCGGCGTGCTGAAAGATTTTGTTATGGAAACACCTTATCAGACCGTAACACCCATGATCATGATGGTTAATCCTACCGCAGATGGAGAAGGGGTGTTGGTGATGCGCTTAAACCCTTCGCAAAGTATTGGTACTTCTATGCAACAGATTACCGGGCTGGTAAAAGAGATGAATCCTGATTTTCCCGTTGAGGCTACATTTTTGAGTGATAGTTTTGAAGCCAAGTTTCAGAATGAAAAGGTATTGGGTATCCTGGCGAACTGGTTCGGTGGATTCTCGATTTTTATCTCCTGTTTGGGGTTGTTGGGATTGAGTTTATTCATGGCAGAACAACGCAGGAAAGAAATCAGTATCCGTAAAGTGTTAGGTGCAAGTATGATGAATATTTTAACCCTGTTGAACAAAGATTTTATTAAGCTGGTTGCAATTGCCAATCTGATTGCTTTTCCACTGGCTTATATATTAATTAACAGATGGCTGTCTGCTTTCGAATTCAGGGTCAGTATTTCCTTTATCCCTTTTGCGATAGCCATTGGTTTATCCTCACTCATTGCATTGCTCACGGTGAGTGCACAGTCGGTTAAAGTGGCGAAATCCAATCCCATTGATGCCTTAAAATACGAATAGATCTTACAAATATAGCAACGGGAATATGTTCAGACTGAATCTTAAAATCGCTTTGCGGAACCTTTGGAAGAATAAGGGGTATACGGCAATTAATATTGGCGGCTTAGCCATTGCGCTTTCGGCATTTATTATGGTGGTGATGTATGTCGGCTTTGAAACTACGTTTGATCATCATATTCCGAATCATAGCCGCATTTATCTGGTTGGCAGAAGTCTGCCTGATGGCCATACGAATTATACTTCAGGTTCGCTGGCACGGTCAATGAAAGATGCCTTTCCGGAGATTGAAAATGTTGGAAGAAGTAAAAGAGCAGGGTTTGAGTTTGCCTTTAGTACAGATGAGGGAAGAATTTACGGTAAAAATGTGCTCTCTGTAGATTATGAAATGGCAAGGATGTTTCATTTGTGGCCAGATAAAGGGCTGAAAAAGCCAGTTGCAGATGGTTATGATTTATATATACCCCAGGAGTTTGCCGATGTTTTGTTCCCCCGCAAGAAATCGGTGTATCCCCGCTTGGTGACCATTGGACCCAAGGATGCCGGACAATCGGCAAATATCCAGGGTATTATTAACTACCATACGGATCATTCCAATTTAAAGTTTGATGCGATGGTGATTTCAAATGATATCGCTGCAAATCAGGATCCTGGTGCCTTGAATTACCATACCTATATCGAAGTTAAAGCTGGTGCAGATGTGGCTCAGCTTGAGCATAAGATAGATGGCTTGTTCAAAAAGGAGATGATTAAAAATGGGATGAGGGCCGATGACAGGATGATTTCCGGAAGGTCAGTTATTTTTTTAGATCCCCTGGATAATTTACATTTAAAGCCCATCGCTGGGAATGATACCAATTATAAAATTGTTCTGGCATTAGGAATGCTGGGTGTACTTGTGCTGGTGATTGCCTGTATCAATTTCACCAATTTAACCATCGCACAAACGAATAGAAGGGCAAAAGAGGTCGGGGTCAAAAAAGTACTTGGTGCTTATCGTATGAATCTGATCTTTCAGTTTTTGATCGAAATTCTAATGCAATGTCTTTTAGCGCTGGTGATTGGATTGGCATTGTCTGAATTGTTCCTCCCTTATTTTAATGGTTTATTTGAGACTTCCTTATCCTTATGGAAAGGCAATGGAGCCCTGGCCTGGCAACTACCTGCTATTTTGATCGTGATTACACTGATTTCGGGCGTTTACCCGGCATTGGTGTTGTCTGGCTTTAGGCCTGCTGATGTTTTGAAAGGAAACCTACAAACGAGTTATAAAACCCTTTGGCTGAGAAACGCCTTGTTGGTGACACAGTTTAGTGTAGCGATTGTCTTTATTGCGGGCTTATTGATCGTGACTACTCAGTTGAAATACATGAAGACAGAAGATACTGGCTTTAAACCTGCACAAGTAGTTTTTATACAAAATACGGTTTGGTTTAAGCGCGATAATTTTGAACAACTGAAGGCGAAGGTCAACGGAATCCCTGGTGTAAATTCTTTTACAGTAGCCTCAAATATTCCCGATGGCTCCAAAGCGGCAAAAAGTAATTACTCTTTTGAAGGAAAGGAGCAAGGCTTAGATATGATTACTGTAGACTTTGATTACTTCGAAACACTTAATTTGAAAATTAAAGAAGGAAGATTTTTTTCCAAAAGCTTTAATACCGATACGGTAAATTCTGTGGTATTGAATGAAAGCGCAGTGTCTGCATACGGAATTGTAGATCCGATTGGAAAAATCATCAGAGGCTGTAAAATGGATTATCGGATTGTTGGAGTGATTAAAGATTTTAAAGCACAAGGTTTTGAAACGGCTGTGGAACCCACCGTTTATACCATAAAAAATTCTTGTATAGCTAGTACGGAGAAATACATGTTGATGGTCAATGTGGATCAGGACAAAATGGCTGTTGTTTTAGCCAGCTTAAAGACAAACTGGAAGGATTGGAATAAGCTCGACGGAGATGACTTTAGGTATGAATTTCTGGATGAGTTGTACGGCCGCTTATTTAAGAAACAGGAGCAGCTTCAATCGGTGTTTTATGGCGCAACCGCGCTGACTATCTTCATCGCGGTTCTTGGGCTTTTTGCTTTCTCTGCATTTAGTACCAATAGCCGGAGAAAAGAAATTGCAGTCAGAAAGGTTTTAGGGGCAACCGACCTTCAGGTGCTCCGTATATTGAATAGCTTTTTCATTTGGGTGGTTTTAGTTGCGAATCTGATCGGCTGGCCAATCGCCTATATTGTAGCTACAAGATGGCTGAATACGTTTGCCTATAGAATTGATGTCCCCTTAATGCCATTTTTGCTTGCCGGGCTAATCAGTATGGTTCTTACGGTTCTTACCGTAAGTATTCAGGCGAGGAAAGCTGTACAAGCCAATCCTGTTGATGCTTTAAAATATGAATAACGAAACTAAATAGTAAAGATATGTTCAGACTAAACCTTAAGATCGCCCTGCGGAACCTTTGGAAGTATAAAGGATATACTGCCATCAACATTATTGGATTGTCTATCGGGCTGGCGGGTTGCCTGCTGATTTTTATTTTTCTGAAGTTTCAGTTGAGTTTTGACAAGGGAGAAGAAAAAAGAGATCGGATTTATAGGATCGTTTCTTCATGGGTATATCCGGAAGGAGAGTTTTTTACCAGTGGAGTTCCGATTCCCTTAATTCCCGCAATGCGGAACGATTTTTCTGAATTTGAGAAAGTTGCTGCTGTCCACCAGGGTGGCGGAATTCTAAAGATCAAAAATGAAGAAGGGGGCACTGATATGAAATTAAGGCAGGACATCTTTTACGTGGAGCCTCAGTTCTTTGAGATCTTTAAAATTGAATGGCTTTCGGGAAGGCCGGAGCAGGCGCTTTCGCAACCGAATATGGTAAGCCTTTCAGAAAAGACAGCGGTAAAATACTTTGGAAACTGGAAAAATGCAATAGGTAAAAGTATCCGCTATGACAACAAGGCTGATTACAAAGTGACCGGCGTATTTAAGGATTTTCCGGAGAACAGCAGCTTTCCTTTTGAGGTTGTATTTTCCTATGCTTCTTTTGGAGACAAATTCGGCAAGGAATGGGGTTGGGTAACCAACAGGTCAGAAGGTTATGGTTTATTGAGAGAAGGCCTGAAGGCTGCAGATCTGGAAAAACCATTAAAGCAGTTTATTGATAAACACTATACAGAGAAGGCGCCGGCTAAAGAAAAACACTATTTTCAACCGCTTTCTGAAGTACACCATGATGCACGTTTTAGTAATTTCAGGTATAAGACAGTGGCTTATAAAGAATTGATTGGCCTGGGTGTAATTGGCCTGTTTCTACTGATTACGGCATGCATCAATTTTGTTAATCTGGCTACTGCACAAGCGATTAGTCGCTCTAAAGAAGTTGGAATTAGAAAAGTTATGGGCAGTAGACGGAAACAACTCATCTGGCAATTTCTAAGCGAGACTGCTTTAATCACTGTTATTTCTTTGGGTATTGCCTGCGTGCTGACAGAGTTGGTCATTCCTAAGATGGAAAGTCTGATGGAGATTAATGTGTCTTTCCACCTTTTCACAGAGCCGGTTATTTTTGTGTTTATGCTCATTTTAATCGTATCAGTGAGCTTCCTTGCGGGACTTTACCCTGCGCTGATCATGTCAGGATTTAGTCCGGCATTGGCGATAAAGAACAAGATCAGCTCTGCCAGTGCAGGAGGGTTGGGGTTAAGAAAAGTTTTAGTTGTTGCACAATTTACCATTACTGCAGTTCTGATCATTGCCACGTTGGTAGTAGTTAGACAAATGGAGTATATGAGGGAAAAATCCCTTGGATTTGATACGAAAGCTGTTTCTATGGTAAATATTCCCGGAGACAGCCTCAGCAGGTTAAAATACGAATCGCTCAGGGAGCGGTTGCTTCAATTGCCAGGAGTCCGGGACATTAGCCTTACAAGTGCAGCACCAATTTCATCGGGTAACAGAACCATCAGTTTTAGGTACGATGATCGTCCTGAAGATGAAAAGACCCAGTTGAACATCAAACAGGCAGATGAACACTACCTAAAGACTTTTAATTTACCGCTGATTGCCGGCAGAAATTTATCAAAAAGCGATACCGTAAAAGAATTTGTTGTTAATGAGCAGTTCCTGAAAACTTTAGGTATTGTAAATCCCTCAGATGCGATTGGAAAAACGATTGGTTTGGGGGGCGGAGCCAGCCCTAAGAAAATAGTAGGAGTGGTAAAAGACTTTAACAATATGACTTTTAAGAGTACCATTTCTTCGATCGCTATTTTTTCAGATAAGAATGAATATGCTGCAATGGCGATAAAGATGGATGTAAAGGAGATGATGACTACGATGAAAAAGGTGGAGCAGGAATGGAATACTACTTTCCCTGATGATGTTTATGAAGCTAAGTTTTTGGATGAGAATATCCAGAACTTTTATAGAACAGAGCAGGTAATGGGCGTTCTTTTTAAAGTGTTTGCAGGGGTAGTGATCTTTATTTCTTTTATTGGCTTATTTGGTCTGGTGTCATTCATAGCTACACAAAAAACACGGGAAATTGCCATACGAAAAGTCCTGGGGGCTTCTACCTTAGAATTGGTGAAAATGTTGAACCGTTCTTTTTTATGGATGGTACTGATTGCCAACCTCGCTGCCTGGCCACTGGCTTATATTTTCGCCTCCAAATGGCTGAATGGATTCGTTTACCGCATAGAACTCAGCATATGGCCATTTATGATTGCGATGATATTATCGGTGATCATTACTTTAGTAACGGTGAGCCTGCGCTCTTTTAAAGCAGCAAATACGAACCCAATAGATGCGCTGAAATACGAATAACCTTTTTTTGATAAAATATTAAAACATACAAAGATGATAGAACTTAAAAATATAGAGAAGTATTACGCGAATAAAGGAGTTAAAAGCTATGTCCTGCGTCATGTTACGACCAGCATTAAACAAGGTGAATTTGTTTCGATCATGGGGCCATCGGGAGCTGGGAAATCGACCTTGTTAAATATCCTGGGAATGCTCGAAGAGCCAACTTATGGCGCATACGAGTTTATGGGAGAAGACGTGGTTTCTTTAAACGAACGGAAACGTATTGAGTTGTACAGAAACCATATTGGCTTTGTATTTCAGGCTTATCATTTGATCGATGAAATGACGGTTGCTGAGAATATTGAAGCCCCTTTATTGTATAAAAAGGTAAATAGTGCAGAGCGAAAAAGCAGGGTTGCAGATGTTTTGGACCGTTTTAATATGGTCGCTAAAAAGGATCTGTTTCCCAATCAGCTTTCCGGTGGACAACAGCAGTTGGTGGGAATCGCAAGAGCTTTAGTCGCACAGCCTTCCATTATCCTGGCGGATGAACCAACGGGGAATCTGCAATCTCCACAGGCACTTCAGATTATGGAGTTGTTTAAGAAACTGAATGAAGAAGAGAATATTACCATCATTCAGGTGACGCATTCAGAAGTCAACGCAGCATATGGAAGCCGGATTTTACACTTGTTGGATGGGGTGATTAAGGAAGATCTTGCCGTTTCGCAGGGCGTGTAAAGGATTTTTAATCACCATTAACCCCAAGAAAATGTATATTCTCAATTTAAAGATTGCTTTAAGGAATCTGTTAAGGAATAAGACGGCATCCCTGATCAATATCAGTGGTCTGGCAATTGGATTGGCCGCTTGTCTGATGCTATTGCTGTATGTCTCATACGAATGGAATTACGATAAGGGTTTTAAAAATGCAGACCGTATTCATCAGGTGATGTTTAATTTTTATGGGGCTGATAAAAGCATTCGTAATACCGGAGATCAATCTCCTAATACGATTGCCGGAACGCTGAAAGAAGAGATGCCCGAAGTGGAACACATCAGCAGGATTTTATGGCCGGTGAAACGTTTATTGGCCAACGGAAAGAATACGTTTAAGGTGGAAGGGCGTTATGCAGATCCGGAAATATTAAAGATTCTTGATTTTCAGGCCCTTTATGGAAATCTTGATCATGCCCTCAGTGATGCAAATTCTATTGTGCTGACTGCCAGTACTGCGCAACGCTTATTTGGACGTACGGACGTGTTGAATAAAGTGCTTCGCTTTGAGAATCAGGTCGATCTGAAAGTTACTGCGGTTATCAAAGACCTGCCTCCAAATGTGAGTTATAATTTTGATTGTCTGAATTCCTGGAAGCTTTTCGAGCAATTGAATAGCTGGGTGATAGAGCCGAATTGGCATAATTATTCATTTTATACCTTGCTTACCCTTAAAGAAGGAACCGATATTCCGGCTTTTAATGAGAAGATAAAGAATATGAGCCGAAAGCATGCGGCAAGTACCTCCACTGATTCAGAACCTTTTGTCTACCCGTTGGCAGACCTGCATCTTTATGGAAAGTTTATCAATGGTAAACCTGCCGGAGGACAGATTGAGCAACTGAAGATTTTCAGCATATTGGCATTGAGTATTTTGATCATTGCCTGTATCAATTTTATGAATCTTTCTACAGCAAGGTCGCAAAAAAGGGCGAAAGAGGTCGGGATAAAAAAGACAATAGGGGCATCAAGAAAATCCCTGATTTCCCAGTTTCTTATGGAATCACTGATACTGACTTTTGTAAGCGTCGTTATTGCGGTTGTATTGGTGGAACTTTGTCTGCCCAAATTCAATCATTTGCTGGATATCAAACTGGAAATTGCTTATGATCATCCTTTAAACTGGCTGGGAGTAATCGCATTGATCTTTTTTACCGGAATTTTGGCTGGAAGTTACCCGGCTTTTTACCTCTCTTCTTTCAATCCTATCCAGACTCTGAAGAAAACGGTGAAACTAAAAAATAGCTTTTCTTTGAATTTCAGACAACTACTGGTGATCGTCCAGTTTGGTTTTGCTGTGATTCTGATCGTTGCTACTTTGATTATTTATGAGCAGTTGCAATACATCAGAAATAAACCTTTGGGTTATCAGGTGAAGGCATTGGTGGAGATGCCTCATGAAGGTAACCTGTATCTGAAGTACGACCTTTTAAAGGAAAGGTTGCTGTCTTCGGGCGCGGTCACTGCGATGTGCCATTCTTCAGCAAGTATCTCTCAGCAAAATTCCAACAGTACCGGAATGGAGTGGGAGGGGATGTCTGAAGCTGATAAGAAAATGTCTGTCAACCAGATTTATACCGGTTATGATTTTGTGAAAACAAACGGAGTTAAACTTTTGGAGGGCAGGGATTTTAAAAAAGGACTGGCTTCAGATAGTATTGCAGTTATGTTAAGCGAGTCTGCGGTAAAAAGAATGGGACTGGTTAATCCGGTGGGTAAAAGTGTGGTGTTCCAGGGCGATAAAAGGCGGGTTGTTGGGGTTTTTAAAGACATCATCTGGGGGCCGCTGACTGCAAAAGAAAAACCAATGATTATCGCTTTTAATCCGTGGAACAGCGATGTGATTACCATGCGGTTAAACACGGAGAAAGACCTCAAAGGTAATCTGGAAATCATTAGCCAGGTGACCAGGGAGATCAACCCTGATTTTCCGATTGATATCCGATTTCTGGATAACCTTGTTGCAGAGAAGATGAAGAATGAAGCAACCCTGGGTTTACTGTCGAATCTGTTTGGAGGCCTTGCGATATTTATTTCCTGTCTTGGTTTGTTTGGCCTGTCCGCTTTTAGTGCCGAACAGCGGACAAAAGAAATCGGTGTGCGTAAAGTTCTAGGGGCTTCTGTATCTGGAATTGTGCAATTGTTGTCTGTTAATTTTGTGAAAACAGTCTTGATCGCACTTTTTATTGCGATGCCGGTTGCCTACCTGCTGATGAAAAATTGGTTAAGTAAATTTGACTATCATATTTCCATAGGTTGGCAGGTATTCCTGATTACAGGGGTGTCAACGGTGATGATTGCCCTTTTGACTGTGAGCTGGCAAGCCTATCGTGCTGCAAAATCAAATCCTGTGGATGCATTAAAGTACGAGTAGCTTATCTTTGTAGAATGCAACGCAGTTTTACAGACCAGCTTAACCGTACGGTAGACATCAGTTATCCACCAAAAAGAATTATTTCTCTGGTTCCTTCTCAGACAGAATTGTTGTTTGATCTGGGGTTGGATGCAGAAGTGATTGGAATTACTAAATTTTGTATTCATCCGGAATCCAAATTTAAGGAAAAGGCCAAAATAGGGGGGACAAAGAAATTAAACCTGGATCTGATTCGCAGCTTAAAGCCTGACCTCATCATTGGCAATAAAGAAGAAAACGAGCAACTGCAGGTAGAAGGGCTCATGGAAGAGTTTCCAGTTTGGATGAGTGATATTTATGACCTCGAAGATGCAAAGAAAACCATCAGCCAAATTGGGGCGCTGGTAGACCGGGAACCTGAGGCAGCTTACCTGAATCATTTGATCAATGCCGGATTTAATGATCTTCAGACCTTAGCATTGCAAAATAATCTGAATAAAAGTGTGGCTTATCTGATCTGGAAAAGCCCATACATGTTTGCCGGAAGAAATACATTTATCAATCACTTGCTGGCGGTAAATGGGCTTAACAATGTGGTGAAAGAAAGCAGGTATCCTGAAATGAACCTGGAAGAACTTCGCCTGTTGAAGCCGGAGCTGGTATTTCTGTCTTCGGAACCCTATCCCTTTAAAGAAAAGCATCTGGAAGAAATCAGAGCAGTTCTGCCGGAGGCGAAAGTCTTACTGGTAGATGGAGAAATGTTTTCCTGGTACGGCAGCCGGCTGGTGAAGGCCGTTCAATATTTTTTTCAGTTTCAAAAGGAATTGTATTGAGTTTTGCCTGGACGAACCTCTGCTCTTGAGGAAAGGGAAAAAAGATTGAAATTTAAAGCGTATAAGATCAATATGTTAGCTTTAACCCTCGAAATTAATTGGAAAAGAGTTTTGAGATTTAGAAACAATATCTATCTTTGCAATCCAAAACAATGACATCCTAACTGCGGAAGTGGCGTAATTGGTAGCCGCACCAGACTTAGGATCTGGCGCTTCACGGCGTGGGGGTTCGAGTCCCTTCTTCCGCACAAACTAACCCGATCCCATCCGATCGGGTTTTTTATTTTAAGCTTTTTCCTGTCCTGTCAGCCGCTGTGTTTCGAAAAAAGATCTGAAAATTCCAATCGGAAAAAATCCATTAAGCTAATGATTTTCAGTAAGTTCCTTAAAGGTAAATTAACGGGAAATGTTGGTGCCGTGTTGTGGTTTATATAATTTTAAATATTTGATAAACAATATGATCAAGTTTAAAATTATATGATGCGCTATTCTTTTAAAGCCAAAATGTTCTTTGCTCTTCAAACGGCTGCGCTCTGTTTGCTTTTCGTTGTTTTTAGTTTATTTGAGGTAAAGGGGCAGCTGAAAGGCTATCCTGGTCCAATGGCTGCATTGGAAACAGGTTTTTATACGATTCCGGATAGTATTCAAACCAGTGTTTACTGGTATTGGGTCTCTGGAAATATCTCCAGTGAAGGAGTGGTAAAAGACCTGGAAGCCATGAAAAAGATCGGGATTAACCGCGCATTTATTGCAAATGTTACCTGGAGGGAGAAATATGCCGGTAAAATAAAAATGTTCACAGAAGAATGGTGGGATATTTTACATACTGCATTAAAAACGGCAACGAAACTGGGGATTGAAATTGGAATATTTAATTGTCCGGGTTGGAGCCAGTCTGGAGGTCCATGGGTTAAACCGGAACAGGCTATGCGCTATCTTACTTCTTCAGAAGTAATGATTAACGGGCCGGTTTCGATCCATCAAAAACTTGAATTACCCAAGCCTGTTTTTCAGGATGTAAAAGTGATTGCTTATCCTGCGCCTAAAGATTATGGTACTGATATTTCCGGGCTGAAACCTCGGATCAGTTCTGTTCCTTCATTAGAAAATCTCAATAACTTAATAGATGGTGTCGAAGAAACAATTTGCGATTTTCCTGCGGTAAAGCTGTTTACGCTGGATTTCTCTACAGAAAAATCATATACAGTCCGTAGTTTGGTTATCAATAGGTCCAGGGTTTCTACCCGCTTAGAAGGTGACGTTCAGGTGAAGACTGGTAATGGCTACCAAACGATAAAACATTTTATCATAGACCGTAATAATCCAAGTTTAAAAAACGGTTTCATACCTTATGGCCCCGCTGCAGTTTCTATTCCTGCAACCACAGCTAAAGATTTCCGGGTGATATTTACTGATTTCTCAGCAAAGAGCGGACTAGCGGAAGTTAAATTTTCTGGCGTTCCCGTAGTAGAAAGCTATCTGGAAAAAACACTGGCGAAAATGTGGCCTGAGGGACTTGTTCCCTGGTCTGCCTATCAATGGCTGCCACAGCCGGTAGTAACCGACCGGGCTTATGTAATTGATCCGGATAAAGTGTTAGATATTTCAGCGTATATGTCGGCGGATGGTGTCTTGAACTGGCAGGTCCCGGAAGGAAAATGGATCATCGAGCGCTGTGGAATGACGCCAACATTGGTTGAAAATGTGTTTGCGGCGGTTGAAGGAACAGGACTTGAAATTGATAAAATGAGTAAAACGCATATCGCTGCCCACTTTGATAATTTTTTAGGAGAGATTATACGTCGCATTCCGGCGCAGGACCGTAAAACATGGAAAGTGGTGATTGGAGATAGTTATGAAATTGGCAGTCAGAATTGGAGTGATGGGTTTATAAAGAAATTTAAACTGAATTATGGCTATGATCCGCTTCCTTATATCCCGGTATTGCAGGGAAAGGTGGTAGGGAGTGCTGACCATTCTGATCGTTTTCTATGGGATCTGAGACGTTTTGTAGCTGATAAGGTCGCTGATGAATATATAGGCGGACTTAGAGAGGTGAGTCATAGAAATGGATTAACTACCTGGCTGGAAAACTATGGACATTACGGCTTTCCGGGAGAATTTTTACAGTATGGAGCACGATCAGATGAGGTTAGTGGCGAATTTTGGAATGAAGGAATTAAAGGTGTCATAGAAAATAGAGCTGCTGCTTCCTGTGCGCATATTTATGGAAAAACTAAGGTTTCTGCGGAGTCTTTTACAACTATAGATAATTATTTCCTGAATTACCCTGCTACATTGAAACAGCGTCTTGATCGTTCCTTCACTGAAGGAATTAATAATACGTTACTTCATGTTTATATCCAGCAGGCCTATGAAGATAAAATGCCGGGAATGAACGCCTTTTTCGGAACTGAATTTAACCGGAAAAACACTTGGTTCTATGATATGGACGATTTCCTGAAATACATCAAAAGGTGTAATTTGCTTCTGCAGCAAGGGAAATATGTAGCAGATGTGGCTTACTTCATCAGCGAAGATGCACCAAAAATGACAGGAATTGAAGATCCGGCGCTTCCGCATGGTTATTCTTTTGATTATATCAATGGAGAGGTGATTAAAACCAGGTTAATGGTGAAAGATGGCAGGCTTGTCTTACCTGATGGGATGAAATATCGCATTTTAGTTTTACCAAAACTGGAAAGTATGCGGCCAGAGTTACTGATAAAGATAAAGGAGCTCGTCAATAAAGGTGCGGTAGTTTTAGGCCCTAAACCACGCAGGTCGCCAAGTTTACAAAATATTGGAAAGGCGGATTTGGAGGTTCAACAACTGTCGGCTGAACTTTGGGGCAATATAAATGGTGTGAGTGTAAAAGTTAATCATTATGGTAAAGGAATGGTGATTGATGGAATGAGCCTGGAGGATGCTTTGAAATCAATAGATGTTATCCCTGATCTTAAAACAGAGGTTGCTGATTCTGTGCTTTTTATACATAGAGAACTAAAAGATGGCTCAGTTTATTTTATTTCCAATCAAAAAAACAAGTCTGTAAATTTTAATCCGGAATTTCGCATTTCCGGGAGAATTCCCGAATTATGGGATCCGACAACAGGCGGACTGCGTGATCTTCCTGATTACAGTTTAACGGCTAAATCCACAATGGTACCTTTACAATTAGCTCCTTACGAAAGCGCTTTTATAGTTTTCAGAAAGCCGGGTAGGAATAAAGCGGATAGCCAGCCGAATTATCCAAAATTAGTCAGCATATTGGATATTACAGGTAAATGGCTGGTTAGCTTCGATCCGGATCGGGGAGGGCCTTCTAAACCCGTTGTCTTTGAACAACTGGAAGACTGGACTCAGCACAAAGAAGACAGTATAAAATATTACTCCGGAGCGGCTTACTATCATCAGAGCTTTGAATTATCAAAAGTTAAAAATGGAGCGCGTGTACTATTGAACCTTGGAAATGATATCGCGATTGCAAAAGTTAAGATTAATGGGATGGGTATTGGTGGATTATGGACTCCTCCTTATAAAATCGATATTACCAGGGCACTGAAGGTCGGAAAAAATGAACTGGAGATTAAAGTCGTGAATAACTGGATAAACCGGCTGATTGGAGATCATAAATTACCTGACGATAAAAGGCTAACCTGGACTTATTATAATAATTGGTATAATCCTGATGTACGATTGCAGCCTTCGGGATTAAAAGGTCCGGTTAGTCTAGAGATTGTAAAGTGATTAAAGTATGGGACTTTTGGCCCTATTTGTTCGATAATTTTCGTTGTAATTTGTAAACAATTTAACGCTGATTATTTAATTAAATTTAGGGACTATGGAATCTGGTATTACAGAAATCGATATTGTTATTTTAAGCTTTGCGCAAACAGAAGAATTAAAGCAGGTGACGATGAATTGCCTGGCGTCTTTAATGGCTTCTGAAGACCCTGAATTAATTAAATTTAATATCATCATAGTTGAATCCCGGAAAGATTTGGCTCCTTTTCAATACGAATATGGGCAAACGGTTTATGCAGATCAACCATTTGGCTATAACCGCTATATGAATATTGGTATTTCAATGACATCCGCTCCTTATGTCTGCTTATGTAATAATGATTTGTTCTTCCATAAACATTGGGCAACGGAAATATTGAAACCATTTAAAGTTCACGAGGATCTTTACAGTGCCTCTCCTTTATGTACGATTCATCATCCAAAATTTGGAATATTGCCAAATATTGGAGTCTTGCAAGGAAATAGAGTACGACTGGAAGTCTCAGGCTGGTGTCTTTTCTTTAAACGTAGCATGTTAAATTTAATAGGTCAGCTGGATGAGAATTTTACCTTCCTGCATGCATCGCATGATTATATGCATTTACTGTGGGTGTTAGATATAAAACACTTCCTCGTTACTTCTTCACTTGTGGATCACCTGGATCATACGACTATCAACAGGCAGGAGCCGGGGCGTTATGATGAGCTCACGTCCAGACAGCGCACCTATTATGAAAAAAAATGGGCGCACCGTTTAGGTCACAACTGGGAAGCGATATGAATTCCAATAAAATAAAAACACATAATATTTTAACTTTATTGGGATTTCTAAAAAACTATTCTATCTTTGCAATCCAAAATAAATAAATCCTAACTGCGGAAGTGGCGTAATTGGTAGCCGCACCAGACTTAGGATCTGGCGCTTCACGGCGTGGGGGTTCGAGTCCCTTCTTCCGCACAACAATTAGAAAACAGCCTCAAAAGGGCTGTTTTTGTTTTATACAGGAAAATTCAGCTTCCCCTGAACAGACCGAAATCAGCTTCTTTTTTTAAGTGTAGGTCCATGAGATTCAGACAATCTGCAGACATAATTTTTTAAATTATACACTTTGAAATCAACAAAAAAGAATATATTTGCGCCCTCGAAAGGGAAATTTGAGCGATGGATTGGAAGTCAATTCTTCCGCAATAAATTTCCTCCGCAACCCGGAGGATTTTTTGTATAAAGACACTAATAATTATTGATTCAGAAAGATGAACATTACACAGGAAAAAATTAACGACTTAAATGCAGTTGTAAAGATTAAGATTTCACCTGAAGATTATACTGAAAAGGTTGATAAATCTATAAGAGAGCAAGCTAAAAAAGCAAACCTTCCTGGTTTTCGTAAAGGAATGGTTCCTGCAGCACACATCAAGAAGATGTATGGCAGAAGCATTTTGGTGGAAGAAATCAATACCCTGTTGAGCGAAACATTAAGCAAACACCTTACTGATAATAAAGTTGAGATCCTTGGTCAGCCTTTGCCGGTAATGGATGATACTAAAGAATTCAAATGGGACAATACAGATGAGTTTGAATTTGATTACGAATTGGGTCTTGCACCAGAGGTAGATGTGAAAATCACTTCCAAAGATAAATTCACTCAATTTAACGTTAAAGCAGATGAAGAAACTTTAGCTTCCCGTATCAAAAACATCAGAAGAAGCTATGGCAAAATGACAAACCCTGAAGTTTCGGCAGAAGATGACGTCCTTTATGCCGAATTAGCACAACTTTCTGCTGATGGTTCAATTTTTGAAGGTGGCATCAACAGCACTGGTTCTATTCGTTTAGATCAGGTAGCTGATAAAAAGATCTTAAAATCTTTAGTAGGTTTAAAAAAGGATGATGTAGTTGAACTTGATGTTCAAAAAGCTTTTGATAAGAATGAGGTGATCATTGCCAAATTGTTAAACATTGCTGAAGAAGATGCAAAAGAATTACAATCTAAATTCCAGGTAACGGTTAAAAATGTAAACCGCTTAGAGGAATCTGATTTAAACCAGGAGTTCTTTGATAAATTATTTGGTGAAGGTGTAGTGACTGACGAAGCTGGTTTTACCGCTAAAATCACTGAGGAAGTAGAAAGCATGTTCAAACAAGATGCAGATCGCAAATTGCAGAACGACATGTACACTAAACTAATTGAAAGTGTGAAAATGGAATTGCCTGATGAGTTTCTACGTAAGTGGTTAAAAGCTACAAACGAAAAACTAACAGAGGCTGAACTTGCAGAAGGATATGAAGATTTCGCTAAAAACCTTAAATGGACTTTAATCGAGAATAAACTGATTAAAGACAATGGCATCGAAATTAAATATGAGGATGTATTTGCAACTGCTAAACAACGTTTAGATGCACAGTTCAGAATGTATAGTCCAAGTCCGATGCCGGAAGATCAGTTGGCGCAATACACTGCTACTTTCCTGAAAGAGAAAGACAATGCAAACCGCATTTTTGATGAAGTAAAAGCAATTAAAGTTTTTGAATATATTCAATCTGTTGCCACTTTAGACCAAAAAGAAATAGCTTATAATAAATTTATAGAATTGAAGTAATTCAGGGAAAACCCAATACTTTTAGTTTATAATTACAGATAAGGCGGCTTTATTAAGGCCGCCTTGTTTATATAAAGAGATTCGAGAATTTTACAATACCACAATAAATAACCAATTTAGTTTAATTAATTTGGTGAAATTGACAAAGAAAAATAGATATACTGATGAAACCTGCCGAGCAAAACTGCGAAGCAAGCTTCATCGCAAATAAAAGAAAAATAGATATACTGATGAAAATAGACAAAGACGAATTTAGAAAATACGCAGTTAAACACCATCGTATTAATGGTTTAAACGTGGATCGTTTTATTGGTGCAACCAATAACTCTCCAAAAAGTATGACTCCCTACATCATTGAAGAGCGTCAGCTTAACGTGGCACAAATGGATGTGTTCTCCCGTTTAATGATGGACCGTATCATCTTTTTAGGTGATGCCATTTATGATGGTAACGCGAACATTATACAGGCTCAGTTGCTGTTTTTACAATCTACAGATAACAACAGAGACATTCAAATCTATATCAACTCACCAGGTGGTTCTGTGTATGCAGGATTAGGTATCTATGATACCATGCAATACATCACACCAGATGTGGCTACGATCTGTACCGGTATGGCTGCTTCTATGGGAGCAGTACTATTGGTAGCAGGTGCTAAAGGAAAACGTGCTGCATTGCCACACTCACGTGTGATGATTCACCAACCTTCAGGTGGTGCACAGGGAGTTGCTTCAGATATGGAGATAAACTTAAGAGAGATGCTGAAATTAAAGAAAGAATTGTATGACATCATTTCAAACCACTCCGGACAATCGTACGAATGGGTAGAGAAAGCTTCAGACCGTGATTACTGGATGAAAGCAGACGAAGCGAAAAGCTTTGGAATGATTGATGAAGTGCTGGGAGCGAATAATAAAGAAAATAATGGCTAAACAAAATAAAGAATCTCGTTGCTCTTTTTGTGGCTCAGGTAAGCAGGATACATTAATGCTTATTGAAGGTCTGGACGCGTACATTTGCGATAAATGTGTGACTCAGGCCAATCAACTCCTGGTACAGGAGCTTGGGAGTAAGAAAGCGAAATCTTTAGACTCTTCAGTTACCTTATTGAAACCTATGGAAATCAAAGCACATATTGACCAGTACGTAATTGGTCAGGATGATGCCAAGAAAGTCCTTTCTGTGGCGGTTTATAACCACTATAAGAGATTGGGTCAAAAGGTAAATCAGGAGGATGAAGTAGAGATTGAAAAATCGAACATCATGCTGGTAGGGGAAACCGGAACCGGAAAAACCTTATTGGCAAAAACGATCGCCAAGATCCTGCATGTTCCTTTCTGCATCTGCGATGCGACGGTTTTAACCGAAGCTGGTTATGTAGGAGAAGATGTGGAGAGCATCCTGACCCGCTTGCTTCAGGCTGCGGATTATGATGTGGCTTCGGCAGAACGCGGAATCGTCTATATCGATGAGGTGGATAAAGTTGCGCGTAAAAGCGATAACCCTTCCATCACCAGAGATGTATCAGGAGAAGGCGTACAACAGGCTTTGTTGAAGATCTTAGAGGGTACGGTAGTGAATGTTCCACCTCAGGGCGGACGTAAGCACCCTGATCAGAAAATGATCCCGGTAAACACGAACAATATCCTCTTCATTTGCGGTGGCGCATTTGATGGTATTGAACGTAAGATTGCGAACAGGTTACGTACACAGGCCGTTGGTTATAAAGTAAAAAAAGACGATGCAGAGCTTGATCTTAAAAATCTGTACAAATACATTACTCCTCAGGATTTAAAATCTTTTGGTTTGATTCCTGAGCTGATCGGTCGTGTACCGGTGTTAACACACCTTAACCCATTGGATAAACAGGCATTACGCAATATCCTGACAGAGCCTAAGAATTCTTTATTCCGTCAGTACGTGAAATTGTTTGAATTCGAAGGCGTGAAATTGGTTTTTGAAGATGAGGTATTAGATTTTATTGTCGACAAAGCAATGGAATATAAACTGGGAGCAAGGGGCTTACGCTCTATCTGCGAAGCAATTATGCTGGATGCCATGTTTGACATTCCTTCCGACCCGAGTATAAAGGAGCTGAGCATTACGCTCGACTACGCGGTAGAGAAATTCGAAAAGGCCGACTTTAAAAAGTTAAAAGCAGCTTAAAAAATTTAATCCCCGTTTTACGGGGATTTTTTTTAACTTGTTATATCAGGATTTGATCCTGATAAGGCCTTCCGATACCCCAAATTACCACCCTCTGATCATCGATAGAGTGAAAGCTGTGTACAACAGCAACAATTATGAATAATAGAAAAGGAGAAAATATATGAATGAAGAATTAGAAGTAAACAAAGATGGAAATGAGAAAAAAGGAAAGAAAGTTAAAGAAGTAGAATCTCCGGTAAAATCAGGTTTGAAATCTAAAGGTGACATCGTTAAAAACTGGTTGCCAAGATATACAGGCAGACCACTCGAAGAATTCGGACAATATATCCTGTTGACAAATTTCAGTAAATATGTTCAGATGTTCTCAGAATGGCACGACAATGCGCCTATCGTAGGTCTGGATAAACCAATGCAAAGTGTAACGGCTAATGGAATTACCATTATCAACTTTGGTATGGGAAGCCCAATGGCAGCAACGATGATGGATTTACTTACCGCAATCAGTCCGAAAGCAGTATTGTTCCTTGGAAAATGTGGTGGGTTGAAAAAGAAAAACCAACTTGGCGATCTGATCCTTCCAATTGCAGCAATCAGGGGAGAAGGTACCTCCAACGATTATTTCCCTGCTGAAGTGCCTGCATTACCGGCCTTCGCTTTACAAAAAGCAATCTCTACTACCATCCGTGACCATTCCAGAGATTACTGGACAGGAACTTGCTACACGACTAACCGCAGGGTTTGGGAGCATGACAAGAACTTTAAAAAATACCTGAAAAGCCTGCGTGCCATGGCGGTAGATATGGAAACTGCAACGATCTTTACCACAGGATTTGCGAATAAGATTCCAACAGGTGCATTGTTACTGGTTTCTGATCAGCCGATGATTCCCGAAGGCGTAAAAACTGCAGAAAGTGATAGCAATGTAACCAGCACTTATGTGGAAACACACTTGAAAATAGGAATAGATTCCTTAAAACAGTTGATTAATAATGGATTAACAGTGAAACATTTGCACTTTTAATCTTCATCTGCACTCTTAGGATAATCAAATTCTAATAAATTTCCGGTATGGTGGCTTAGTTGTTCCCACTTCTCAAATGGAAACTCCATAAGCACTGTACCACATGTAGGGACGTTATAGATATTCGCATTACTCAGGTAATTGGCGAAATCTGTAAGCCCTGGATTGTGACCAAACAAAGCAACCCTTTCGTATTTATCACTCAGCTTATTGACAACCTTTAAGAGGGCTGTTACATTGGCTTCGTAGATGGAAGTTTCTTCCTGAATCTGACTTAAGGGTTTATTCCATACCTCGGCAAAGTTTTTAGCGGTAGTAAGTGCACGTAAAGCCGGACTGCTAACTACCAGCTGTGGGACCAAATCTTTATGAAGAATCCGGGTTGCCATTTCCGGAGCGTTTCTTAAGCCCCTGGAATTTAATGGCCTGTCGAAATCAGAAAGGTGGCTATTGCCCCATTCAGATTTTCCGTGCCGTACTAAGAGAAGTTGCTTCGCCATTATTGAGTTTATTTATTACACTATTAACAACAGTTGATTCAGCTAAATTGTTCATACAGGCAAAATCCCCTCTATAACAAGGAACATTTCCATAGACTGAACAGGGTCTGCAGTAAAGGTCAATCTGAACCGCATCGGCGATAGATTGTCCATAGCCTAAAAATCCGGCATAAGGATGGGTAGCACCCCAGACAGAAACCACAGGGATATTTTTTAAAGAAGCGAGGTGCATTCCTGACGAATCCATGCTCAGCATGACATCCAGATTGGAAATAAATTTTAATTCTTCCTCCAGTTTAATCTTTCTGACAAGGGAGCGCACGTTTTCGTGCTTTGAAGCCCAGCTGTCGGCGATTTGTTCCTCTTCAGGAGTTCCGCCCAGAATAAACAGTTGATGCCCTAAGTCGGCCAGCGCATAGACCACTGATTCCATTTTATGCAGGGGATAGACTTTCTGCAGGTGTTGCGCAAAAGGGCTAACTCCAATCCATTTTTTTGTCTTAGGAGGAAATATCTCTGGATTCAGCACTGCAGGCTGTGCTTGTTTTAAAGTATTGGAAAGTGTAAAAGGGTAGCCCAGTTTTTTGAATACCTCAGCATACCTTTCTACGGTTTGTCGAAGAGGTGCAAAGACCTTATTCTTTTTACGGGTAAGCAGCGCTTTTTCTTTTCTTCCTTTGTTGATGGTCACCCGTTTCACCCCCTGAAAGAAGAACAGGAAAGTCAATATCCTGCTTCTCAGATTTTGATGAAGATCGGCCACTGCCGTAATGTGGTGTTTCCTTAATTCCAGAAAAAGCCTGATGATGCCGAAAAAGCCTTTATGTCTTTTTGCAGGATCAAAAGGGATGAAGGTTAGATTTTCTATGCCATGGAAGAAGGGCCGGAAAAATTCCCGGCTAATGAAAAGGACTTCTGTATCAGGGTAATGTTGATTGAATTCTTTTAAAATGGGGACCGTCATGGCTACATCCCCCATTGCGGAGAAACGGATTACTAATATTTTAGTAGTTTCTTTGAGCATTAATTACTTAGGGTTGTAAAGCACCGGATTAAGACTCGGGTCATTATACATTTTCATTTGTTTGTAAACCTTCATGTATTTTGCACCGCTCTTAATGTCAGCCATTAAGTCATCTAAGCTAGCAGAAAGATCGGTCTGTTGGTTTAACAGAATGTTAAGTTTAAGGGTGCAATTCTGTTTGTGTTCTTCGGAAGCATCGCTGCGCTGACTCTCTTCGCCCATATGATATACCTTTAAGGCAAGGATCGACAACCTGTCGATCACCCATGCCGGGCTTTCAGAATTGATCTTTGCCGTTGCGGAAGGGACGATGTCTTTAAATTCTTCCAGAAAGTAACTGTCAATATATTCCACTACATCCGTACGTTCCTGATTCGAAGCATCGATGCGGCGTTTCCATTGCAAGCCTTCTACGGGGTCTATTTCAGGATTACGAACCACATCTTCCATATGCCATTGTACGGTATCAATCCAGCATTTCAAATAAAGCAGGTGTTCAATAGTGCTTATTTTATAGGTATTGTGGATCGGTTGGTCAATGTTATTGTGGAGGTGATAATCATTAATCGCATCCTGAAATATTTTATTACAAAGCTTACTAATCATGGATCAAAGGTAAGGATAACTATTTTTTATTGCTGAAGTATTCTGATATATCTTGAAGGGACATGGCATTGAGACATTGTGCGGCGGTTAAGCTACCTTTTCTTCCAATCAGGGTGCCATAATGCATGTCGTAAAATCCTTCCATACGGTGTGCGTCCGGATTGATGGAAAGCAACACGCCTTTTTCCAAGGCATAACGGTGCCAGCGCCAGTCCAGGTCTAAACGTAAGGGGTTGGCATTGATCTCTATCACTACCTTATTTGCTGCACAGGCATCTATTACTTTTGCATAATCAATCGGATATCCTTTTCTGCTCAGCAACAATCTTCCGGTAGGGTGGCCCAGTATAGTCGTATAAGGGTTCTCAATCGCTTTAATTAGTCGCGCTGTAGCCTTTTCCTCATCCATGCGTAAATTGCTGTGTACGGAAGCTACGACAAAGTCGAAGGTTTTCAGAATGTCATCACTATAGTCCAGGGATCCATCGTTTAAAATGTCACTTTCGATTCCTTTGAAAATTTTGAAGGGCGCAAGCTTTGCATTTAAAGCCTCAATCTCCTGGTGTTGGGCATACAAACGCTGCTCATTCAATCCATTGGCATAAAATGCCGATTTGGAGTGGTCACAGATTCCAAAGTATTCCATTTTCAGGTTGTCTTTGCAATAAGTCGCCATTTGTTCTAAAGTATGCACGCCATCGCTCCAGGTGGAGTGGTTGTGCAAACTGCCTTTCAGGTCTTCATAAGTGATCAGCTCAGGGAGTTTGTTCTCTTTTGCCAGTTCAACCTCATTGAGTCCTTCGCGCAGTTCAGGAGCCACAAAAGCCAGACCTGCAGCTTTATAAATTGCCTGTTCATCTTCAAAAGGTCCATTTCCTGCTAAGGCAAGAACTTCATTTACATGTTGTTCATTCCCGGTCAGCTTAAACCAGTTCAGATAAAAATCTTCTTTTTGAACAAGGTGTAATTGTACTTTTAGTCCGGAGATACTGGTTGCAGCATAAGAACCATCTGCCTGCTCTTCGAGAGGAATGGCTTCAAATGAGGTAATTTTCTCCTGAACTTCTGCCACCTGATCTGCACCAATCAGGAAGGGTACACCTTCTATGATTTCCATGCAGCGCCTGTATTCGCCGGCGATTCCCAACAGGGGTTCTCCGCTAATGGCATTTAGCCAAACGGCCAATTCAGAATATAAGGTGTTTACTGAACGTTCCGCATGGGCATATAGGAATTTTCCTTGCCCGGCCATTCTGAATTCAATGATCTTTTTGATCTCTTCCTGGGTTTTTAAACCAAAACCTTTGGCTTCAATAAGACGGTTTTCATTGCAGGCATAATAGAGTTCTCCGATATTTTCAATACCAAGATCCTTCCAAATGACCCCTATTTTTTTGGGGCCAATGCCTTTGATACCCAGCATTTCTACAATACCCTCCGGAGTTTCCGCAAGAATAGCTGTTAAATCAGTCATGGTGCCTGTTTCCAGCAGCTCCCATACCTTTGACGAAATGCTCTTTCCAAGTCCGTCTATTTGTGCGATTTCTTCCAGGATTTTGCCCTGAACAGCATAGGGTAGTTTATCTACTTTGAAAGCAGCATTGGCTACTGATTTAATCTTAAAAGGGTTCTCATTGTGCAATTCCATCAATTGAGAAAGCAGGCGCAAGTTGCGTGCAATGGTCTTATTTTCCATGGGAGGGCTAAATTAAATAAAAAGCCCCGGTTTTCCGATTATTTACAACGGACATGTCCTTTCCTTTTTTTCTCAGGAATGCAAAAAGGTGCCTGAAAAATGACCTCAGCTATCGGAGAACCATTCTTCAGACACCTTCTTTAAGATTTTAACCTACTGTACTGTAATGTCAAAAGGCATTCTTGCCTGTATTCCTGACTTAGAAATCGCAGATTTGATCTGCTGATAAATCAGGTAATTTGCACCCAGTTCCTGTTTTGCATAATGGGTTTTTATTTTGTCGGTAGAGTTTTCCAGCAAAGACCTGATCGGGTCCAGCATTTCAGGATATTCTACGATTCTATAATCGGTTATTTTTGCCTTTTTAGCTGCTGCTGTGATGGCATCATGGAAACTACCGGTTCTGTCTGCAAGGCCGATTTTAACAGCATCTGTTCCAACCCACACACGTCCGCCTGCAATGCTGTCGATATAAGTTTTACTTTTCTTACGGCCATCAGCTACGCGGCTGATAAAGGCATCATAGGTTCGGTTTACTCCATTTTGAACGATCAGTCTTTCTCCGGGAGTCATCGGGCGGTTGACGCTCATGATGTCTGCATATTGTCCGGTTTTAACCCCGTCGAAAGTAATTCCAAGTTCTTTATTCATCAACTTCTGGAAGTTAGGAATCATTCCAAAAACGCCGATTGAACCTGTAATGGTATTTGGTTGAACAAAGATAGAATCAGCTCCACAGGCAATGTAATAACCTCCTGAGGCAGCCACATTGCCAAATGAAGCAATCACCGGTTTTACTTTTTTCGTCAACACAACTTCTCTCCAGATCACGTCTGATGCCAATGCGCTACCGCCTGGTGAGTTGACCCTTAAAACAATGGCTTTGATGTTCGAATCTGTTCTGGCTTTTCTGATCGCCCTGGAAATTCTTTCCGAGCCGATCTGATCATTATCACCTTCTCCGCCCATAATATCACCGTTGGCATAAATGATCGCAATCTTGGTTTTATTGGTATTTCCTTTACCGGACATGATCACATTTTTTGCGTAATCATTAATGGATACGGTAGAAAGGTTGCTTTTCTTATCCGTTCCACTCAGGGATTTCAGTTCATCAAGAATCTCGTCTTTGTACTTTAATCCATCGACCATTTTATATTTTTCCGCATCTTTTGGCTGTTGAATTTTATAATGGTCAGCAATCTGGAAAAGACTGTCTTTATTGATGTTTCTGCTTTTGGAAATGTCGCCAAGGAAGGTCGCATATAAACCATTCAGGTAAGCGGTTACCTGTTCCCTGTTTTTATCACTCATTTTATCAGCAATGAAAGGTTCAACAGCACTTTTGTAAGTTCCTACCCTGATGATCTGTGCTTCTATTCCTAATTTGTCCAGGGCACCTTTAAAGAAAACCAGTTGAGAACTTAGTCCTTTAAATTCCAGCGCTCCCTCAGGATTTAAATATACTTTATCAGCTGCTGAAGCCAGATAATAAGCACCCTGGGTATATACTTCGCTATAGGCAATGATTTTCTTTTTGCTGGTTTTGAAGTCGAGAAGGGCATCTCTGATTTCCTTCATATTCGCAAATCCGGCATTCGGAGCAGTCACATTCAGGTAAATACATTTTATATTGTCGTCTGTTTTAGCTTCTTTCAAGGCTTTGATGATATCGGTAAAACCGATACTTTTTTGTCCTTCATCTCCCACAATTGGAAGATCGGAGAGGGGATCATTGAAGGTGCGCTCTGTTACGGATTGATCCAGATTAAGGTATAGTACGGTATTGCTGTCTACAACCACGCTTTTATCTTCACCTATGGAAGAAACGATGCCCACAATCAGCACAACAAAGAGGACGAAAAGCAAGCCTATTGATAGCACGACGCCTACGACAGTTGCAAAAACATACTTAAAAAATTCTTTCATTTGACGGTTAAATATTTAATTTGTAAATATAGGTAAAAAAATGCCTGAGGCTTTTATATGCAGTTGGATAGTAAAAATGTTTATTTGTTACTGGGAAGTAATTTAGGAGATCGGGAAATGCTGCTGACTGAAGCAGTTGAACAAATTGGAAATAGGGTGGGTACTGTGTTTTCCAGGTCATCGGTTTATGAAACTGCTGCCTGGGGGAAGGCAGATCAACCATCCTTCCTGAATATGGCGGTGGGTGTAAATACGATATTGTCGCCCCTGGAAGTACTGCAGGAAGTGTTGACAATTGAGGAGGAGTTGGGTAGAATCCGAAAAGAGAAATGGGGTTCCCGCTTAATCGATATTGATGTCATCCTTTTTGCTGATCAGATTGTAAATATTGGAGCGCAGCTTCAAATCCCTCATCCTCAGATGCAATACAGAAGATTTGTTCTTGAACCCTTAACAGAGATTGCAGGAGAAGTAATTCATCCCATTCTTCAGAAGAGTGTATCAGAAATATTAGGTATATTAGATGATAATTTAACTGTAACAAAAATTTAATTTATTAGTTTTGTTTGATGATCGACCCAATTAAAAATAACGAGCCTCTGGATCTTTCGTACCTGAGGGATATGTCTGGAGATAGTGCCGAGTTTATTATAGAGATGCTGGACCTGTTTAAGGCTCAGACTCCGGCTTATGTGGCGGATTTAGGAAAAGCTATTGCAGATAAAGATTGGGCACGGGCATCGAGCTGTGCACATAAGATAAAACCTACATTTGCTTATGTAGGTCGTAATGACGCTAAAGATCACATGCAAATGATGGAGCGGAATGCGAGAGAGCTGAATAATGTGGAAGATTTACCAAAGGCATTCAGCGAAGTCTGTGATTTCGTGGAAATTTTATATAAACAATTGGATCAGTCCAAGGCAGAACTGGAAAAACGGCTTTAAATTTTAGCCGTTTTTTGTTCTATGATGGATAACAGGATATAGAGCACCAGAATTAACGGGATACCCGCAAACTTAAAGATCGCCAGCAATATTACTGCTGACAGGATTAGCATATACCTGAATTTGTTCTCCGCAAAGCCAAAGCTCTTAAACTTTAGTGCAATTAATGGAAGCTCGCTAATCAACAGGTAACATACCAGAGGTATAAATGCCAGATATAATACTACTGTAAGCGTTGAGCTGTCGAAATAAAAAGTATCACTTTCGTAAATAAACGGTACCGAAGCAATTACCGCTGAAATCGCCGGCGTTGGGACGCCTATAAATTTGTCAGTTTGCCGTGTGTCCAGGTTGAATTTTGCCAGTCGGTAAGCCGAAAATACGGCTACAAAAAATGCCAGGTAAGAAAGTATTGGGAAGTCCGTATAGCCGAAAAAGGATTTCGGAGCCATATGAAACAGGATGACCGAGGGCAATACGCCAAAGCTCACCATATCTGCCAGGGAATCCAGTTCTTTGCCCATAGGCCCGCTTACATTCAGCAGGCGGGCGGCAAAACCATCAAAAAAGTCGATGATCAGTGAGATCAGGATGCACAAGGCGGCAGACCTTAAATCCTGGTTAAAAGCGAAAACAATACCAATACATCCGGTAAACAGGTTCGCGGAAGTAACGGCATTGGGGATCTGTTTAATTATCATTTAAAAGCTTTTCTGATGAATTAGCTGTTCATGGAAATTAAAAACTCTTCGTTGGTCTTCGTATTTCTGATTTGTTGCTGTACAAATTCCATTGCTTCCTGAGCGTTCATGTCTGCAAGGTGGTTACGTAAGATCCAAACACGTTGTAACGTGTCTCTGTCGTGCAGTAAGTCATCTCTACGTGTGCTTGAAGCAGTGATGTCAATCGCAGGGAAGATACGTTTGTTCGATAGCTTACGATCCAGTTGAAGCTCCATGTTACCGGTACCTTTAAATTCTTCAAAGATCACCTCATCCATTTTAGATCCTGTATCTGTTAGTGCAGTAGCAAGGATGGTTAATGAACCACCTCTTTCGATGTTACGTGCAGCACCAAAGAAACGCTTAGGTTTGTGCAATGCATTCGCATCCACACCACCTGATAAGATTTTTCCCGAAGCAGGAGCAGTCGTATTATAAGCCCTGGCTAATCTGGTAATAGAATCCAAGAGGATCACTACATCATGACCACATTCTACCAGACGTTTTGCTTTTTCAAGCACAATGTTTGCAATCTTTACATGTCTTTCTGCCGGCTCATCAAAAGTAGAAGCAATCACTTCTGCTCTTACGCTTCTTGCCATATCTGTTACCTCTTCCGGACGCTCATCGATCAATAGAATGATCAGGTAAACTTCAGGGTGGTTTTTTGCAATGGCATTGGCCACTTCTTTTAACAAATTGGTTTTACCGGTTTTAGGCTGTGCTACGATCAGACCACGCTGTCCTTTACCTATCGGAGTAAATAAATCGATGATCCTGGTCGAGTAGTTATTGCTTTCTGTGAAAAGGTTTAACCTTTCTGTAGGGAACAAAGGAGTCAGGTAGTCAAAAGGAACACGGTCCCTTACATCAGCAGGTAAACGTCCGTTGATGGTTTCTACCCTTACCAATGGGAAGTATTTTTCACCTTCCTTCGGAGGACGTATGCTTCCTTTTACCGTATCGCCAGTTTTTAAACCAAATAATTTGATTTGTGACTGAGATACATAAATATCATCCGGTGAAGAAAGGTAGTTGTAATCAGCAGATCTTAAAAAGCCATATCCGTCTGGCATGATCTCTAATACCCCTTCATTGGTGATGGTATTGTCGAAATCCAGGTTGGAATAGCTGTTCTCGTTTTGTTTCTGATTTCCACCGCTGTTATTTCCGGTGTTGTTGTTATTATTATTCGGGTTTTTTGGAGCCCTGTTTTCGTCTCTTACCGGACGGTGTTTTTTGATTTCTGGTGCCGGAGCAGCAACTGTCGCTTCTTCTTTTACTTCAGAAATGACTTCTGTAGCAGCTTCCGGAGCTTCTGCTACAACTTTCGCAGGAGCCGATATTTTTTTCTCTTCTTTAACTGGTGCTGCCTGAGCAGGTTGATCATCAAATAATGATGCCCTGTTAAAGTTGTTGTTTTTGCTTTCTTCTTCCTCTTTAGGTGTTATTCTAATCCTTTTTCTGGTTGTTTTTTCAGCAGCGTTTTCCTTTACAGCTTTTGTTTTTGCCACTTTTGCAGGCGCTTCGCCTTCAATGGGTTCAACACTCTGTTGCTGTTCGGTGATTTGAGCGATAATTTCAACCAGTTCAGCTTTACGCAACTCATCAGCATTTAGGATACCTTGAGTCTTAGCAATCTCACGCAATTCGGCGGTGAGTTTTTCATTTAATTCTGTTTTATTAAACATTATGTAGGTGTAGAGAATTTTTTAAAAAAAAGTATTTATCCAATGAACAGAGCAAAAAATGCGTTTATAAAAGATGGTATGGAACAAAATTTTATTGAGATTTTCTGGAATGGTCAGATAAACTTTAGGGAATTACGCTACAATTGTATGTATTTGTAAATTAATCTCCAAGGAAAACTTAAAAATGTTTATAAAAATTACATTTAAAAGTTTAAAAAGAGGCATTAAATCAGGTTGGAAATTGGCATCTTTGCACACAAAATTACCCATAGATGAATAAAAAACAGCTATTTGAGCAGATCCAATTAAAAAAATCTTTTTTATGTGTTGGTTTAGATCCAGTAATGGAGAATATCCCGAAACACCTCTTAAAATATGAAAATCCGGTTTTAGAATTTAATAAGCAGATCATAGACGCGACTAAAGATCTATGTGTGGCTTACAAACCTAACACGGCTTTCTTTGAATCTATGGGATTGAAAGGATGGGAAACACTGATCAAAACCTGGCAATATATTCCCAAAGATATCTTTACCATTGCTGATGCAAAAAGAGGAGATATCGGAAATACTTCGGCCATGTATGCCGATGCCTTTTTCAATGAGGCGAAGTCTGATATGAGCTTTGATGCCATTACCGTTGCGCCATATATGGGGAAAGACTCTGTCGGCCCATTTCTGAACCATAAAGATAAATGGGTAATCCTGCTGGCATTGACCTCGAATGTGGGGCATAGTGATTTTCAGCTGCACCAGACCCCTGAAGGAAAACTATATGAAGAAGTGATCCGTATTTCTTCTCAATGGGCAGATAGTGAACAACTGATGTATGTAGTTGGTGCAACCCGTGGGACAGAATTTGAGAACATCAGAAGATTGGCTCCGGATAATTTCCTGTTAGTGCCTGGCGTTGGTGCACAGGGTGGAAGTCTTGCCGATGTTTGCGAATACGGCTTGAATAAAGAATGCGGACTCTTGGTGAATTCAGCAAGAGGAATCATTTATGCCAGTAATGGTGAAGATTTTGCTGAACGCGCCAGAGCGGAAGCACTGAAATTACAACAAGAGATGGAGCAGATTTTGGTATCTGCGAAATTGATATGACCAAAAAAACCGATTTAAAGCTTATTGGTGCTTTATTGGTCGTTGCCGTCGTTTGGGGAACAACCTATCTTGGAATCAGGGTGGCCGTGGAAACGATTCCGCCCTGGTTTGTAGC
>Ga0307414_10000273_pt1 | contig 31228 bp, 21 predicted proteins | sample DK1Ometagenome_FD_203804 | JGI IMG/M metagenome (GOLD analysis project Ga0307414, IMG submission 203804) | Maize rhizosphere microbial communities from greenhouse at UC Davis, California, United States - DK15-O-3 | ecosystem: Host-associated > Plants > Roots > Rhizosphere > Soil | place: USA... | reverse complement strand
AATCTTTTATTTGAATTTTGAAATGATAAGGATTTTTTAGGGAGGGTGACGAACACTCTGATCCTACCCTAATTAATTTGAACCGGTTAAACCTGAGACAAAAAAACAACACTAGTAAACAGATGAAAACATCAATACCAGTTCTGCTATTTTTCTATTTGATCTGCATTTCCTTGGTTCAGGCACAAACAGAGGCAACTTCCATTGTTATTGAAAACGTAAAACTATTTGATGGCAAATCCAAAACCCTATCAGAACCTATAAATGTATGGGTTCAGGGTAATAGTATTAAAGCCATCAGTGCTGAGCCTATTCCTCCAATGGACAATTCTATGAGAATTGAAGGGAAGGATAAAACCCTGATTCCTGGATTGATAGATGTACATGTTCATTTGGTATTCGGGGCTTTGACTATGGGTGATATGCTTAATCCAGCTTTATCGGAGGAACTCATACTCCAAAAAACCTCTATTGGAGCAGAAAAAATGCTTATGAGAGGATTTACAAGTGTGAGAGATGCCGGAGGACCTATCTTTCCACTCAAGGTTGCTATAGACAAAGGGATGGTTTTCGGCCCAAGAATTTGGCCTTCGGGAGCCACAATCAGCCAGACTGGCGGACATGGGGATTTCAGGACTCCTGATGAACGCTCCCGGCGTTTTTTTGGAGAGCCTGGCAGGGCAGAGATTTACAAGGCTACTTTTATTGCTGATGGAAGGGACGAGGTCTTGACTGCAGTACGTGAAAACCTCCGTGATGGGGCTAGCCAGATCAAACTGATGGCGGGCGGAGGTACTTCATCAGCTTATGACCCACTGGATGTCACCCAATACACATTTGACGAAATGGAGGCTGCCGTGCAGGCGGCAGAAGATTGGGGTACCTACGTAATGGTGCATGCCTATACCCCAAGAGCAGTGCAGAGGGCTATCAAAGCAGGTGTTAAATGTGTTGAGCATGGCCAGCTTTTAGATGAAAAAACACTCAAATTGATGCGGAAAAATGATGTGTGGCTCAGTCTTCAAAATTTGGTAAGCGACACTCCGGATATGGATCCCTTGCGTCGAGAAAAACGCAAACCCGTACTGGAAGGGCAGGAAAAAATCTGGGTACTGGCAAAAAAACACAAAGTGAAGCTTGCCTGGGGCACTGACTTTCTTTTTGAACCAGCCCTGAATGAAGAGCAAAACGAATACATCCTCAAGCTGCAGCCTTGGTTTTCCAATGCCGAGATACTCAAAATGATCACCTATGACAATGCCCAACTTCTCCAACAATCCGGTCTACGGAGCCCCTATCAAGGTAAATTAGGGGTGATACAAGAAGGGGCATTGGCTGATTTGATTCTTGTGGATGGAAATCCTCTTGAAGATTTGTCTGTATTAGCAGATCCTAAGGAAAAATTTCAGGTAATTATTAAGGATGGAAAAGTTGTTAAAAACACTCTTTGATTATGAGTATATAGAGAATACGATTTCATTCAAAAATATAAGCAGTATGGAAATAGGAATTATTGGTTCTGGTAATATAGGAAGTGCCCTTGCCGCATATTTAACAGCTTTAGGTCACCAGGTCTCCATCGCGAACTCTCGTGGACCAGAAACATTGAAATTGGATTCGACAGTATTGATGGAGGAAGGCTTTCAGAATCTTGGAGACAGCAGCCGGGTGAACCTGCCTATTGCCAGGATTTGGATAAAGCGTCATTGAAATCCGCTTTGCAACAAGCCGATATCAACAAACGTGCTGAAAATCGTGCTGCTGCAGATGAAATGGCAAGACCCTATTTGTAAGAGATATAAATGAATGAATATTATCAAATCTAAGTAACGAGCTATTTAAAAGGACACTAAATGACTTGATGGAGAATATTAATTACATTGGTATAACTTTTAAAGCTTGCTTTTATGGCCGACAAGAAACTCTCCAATTTCGAATGTTTGGAAATGGAATTAAACTGGTTTCAGGAACTCCTGCTGATCCGTGGCAAAATTACTTTTGAGCAAACCCAGAATGAGTCTGATTTGGAACAGATCAGATTACCGGAATTTTCAGGGTCTAACTGCAATTATGCCCACTTGGTTAAAGCCCACAACATGGGCATGGAGGAAAGGCTGGTGCTGGTGCTAGCATTGCTTCCACATATCAGACCTCATTTATTGGATATACTTCACATCAAAAACCAAACGTATGATTCTCCTTTTACAGAATTCGGAGGCATAAAAGGGGAAAAGCACCGTGGATTTCTACCAACAGGTGAGACTGCCGTTTTTTTGTTGGCAGGTTCTGATCTTAAGAAGCGATTTGATTTACTAGAACTCTTTGGCTCTTCCCACTTTTTTGCCAGGGAAAAAATACTTTCTCTGGAAAGTAACTTACAAGACGAGCCATTTCTAAGTGGAGTGTTAAAAATATCCAAAGAATACCTGGGGCTGCTGACAACCGGGCAGGTTTTTAAACCTGATTTTGATGTTGATTTCCCTGCTAAAAGGATTACTACTGAGCAGGAGTGGACCGATCTGATTATCGGAGATGAAGTCCTTCAGGGTATTAAAGAGATTAAAAATTGGCTGATCCAGGGTCAAAAATTAAAAAGAGATTTCAAATTCGGAAGAAGGATCAAGCCGGGATTTCGGACTTTGTTTACAGGCCCTCCGGGAACTGGCAAAACGCTGACGGCCACCCTTCTTGGTAAAACCTGTCAAATGGACGTGTACCGGATTGATTTATCGCTCGTAGTTTCCAAATATATAGGGGAAACTGAAAAAAATCTTTCAAAAGTTTTTGACCTGGCCGAGAATAAAAACTGGATTTTGTTCTTTGATGAAGCGGATGCACTCTTTGGAAAGAGAAGCCAGACGTCCGATTCACATGACCGTTATGCCAATCAAGAAGTGTCCTACCTGCTTCAGCGGATAGAGGATTTTAATGGCCTGGTAATTCTTTGCTCAAATTATAAAAATAATATTGATGAGGCTTTTTTCAGAAGATTTCAACTGGTAGTTGATTTTGATTTGCCCGATTATTACCAGCGACTGAAACTTTGGGAGTCTGCTTTATTGGGCGAGTTTTTTTATGATTCCAGCATCGACTTACAGAATCTGGCAGAGAATCATGAAATTACTGCAGCGGCAATTATCAATGTACTTCATTTTTGCCTGTTGAAAACATTGGAAAGGGGAGAGCTGAATATTATTCAGGATGATATCAATCTAGCCATTCGATTGGAGCGGATGAAGGAAGGAAAAAGTATTCTTCATTGATTCTTTTTTATCCTTAATTTTTCGGGAGATACTCCACTACAATGTCCTCATTTCTTGAAGCATTCTTTTTTTGCAGCTCTTCAAGCAATTTTCTTAAAGCTTGATTCTCCTCTTCCGTCTGCTCTAACCTTTCTTTAATTTTCAGTAGTTTTTTGTTGCTTTCCAGAAGTTCCCGTTCAAGCTCAAAATATGATCCACTTAATTTCTCCAGCTTATTTTCGAGCAGTTTCTTTTCGAATTCCAGTTCTTCGATCGAATTTCTTAAGAAAATTTCTTTTCGCCTAAAAAATTTTTTGAAGATGAGAAACAGTATGAAAGGTAAAATAATGAGTATAATGATCAATATGTTGTACATATCTTTTAATTGATTCCTAAAATAAAACTCTAATTTAATAACATTTTCAATAATATAATTTGGCAAAATTCGTTTTACATAATTTTTTTATAATTTAGTGCAACTAAAGATAAATCTCTCAGTCTTCATTTTTCGACTTTGATTTTTCTTCTTCATTTTATTTTTAAATGAAAATGATTGATAAACTTTTCTCCCACATCAGGGATCTATTGAATCAAGATTTTAAGAACCAATTTGGACTCACTGAAAATAAAGTTGTGATTTCCTCTTTGCTGGACAGTTCAGGCTCAGTTGGGGTGGAGCTAGAAGACAGAATTGTATGTTTTCTGTTGTCTATAGAAGAGGAAACGGCCCTTCGTAACAAATCTTCCAGAGTTCGTGGCAATGGGTCTGCTTTTTTGGACCAGTCGTCACCGCTTTTCTTAAACCTGACGTTGGTTTTTTGTGCCAATTTTAAAAGCAAAAATTACTTGGAAGGCTTGAATTATCTTTCCCAGACCTTGAACTTCTTTCATCACCACCGGGTCCTGATACCGGGAAACATACAGGGGATCTCCAAAAGAGTGGAAAAAATAACTTTTGAGCTCTGCAACCTCCCATATGATACGTTAAGCCATGTATGGTCTTCCATTGGATCTAATATACTTCCTGCGGTGGTCTATAAAGTGGGCTTGATCGTGATCGATGAAAGTTCAGTCAAAGGTCTTACCCCTGCTATATCATCACCAGGATCTGAAACATCAACTTGATATGGGAGAACAATTTTTTCGAATTGCTACTATAAATTTTTCCCATGAATATTCCGGTGACCTTCCTTTAGAAGGTTTTTCCATTGCTTGGGATCCAGATTCGTGCTCTATTGCAAATAATTTACAGCTTTTGACTAAGCCTATACCCGGAGGGTTCTCCATCTTCAGTTCAGATCCTGAACTCTTACACGGGGAAGACTCTGGCCTTTTGATCAGGATTTTCATCAAAAACCAGTTCTTTTATAATTTCACTTACTTCGGAGCAGAATTCAGACCTGATTCCAAAGTTTTTCTTTTTTCCGATGCCACAGCCAGTCTCGGTTCTAACAGGCTTCATCCGGGTGAATTTGTATCTGTCACTGACGCCCTGGAGAAATTCAATCCCAGAACACTCAATGAACTGGTTTCCAGAGTTGAGAGAAAAATGGCTTTTTTAAGGGATTTCCAACATAAGGAAATTTTGGCCAAGGATGCTTTACGCTTCCTGTCGGATAAGGAACAGACCGTATTCTATGTGCGGGATGGCATCCGGGAGCAAGGGTATTATAAGATTCCCCATCAGCTGGAAAGCCCACCTTTTGGGCTGATTTCACTGAACTGCAACAAAATGTACCAAGACTATAAGGACGCTCGTGGGGCTACTTCAAGCTATGTCCGCTTTCAGACCAGAAATACAATCTGGCGATACATTTTGGCGGATAAAGTGTATGAAAAATTCCCTCAACTAATGATTGTCGATTCACAAAGCAGATCGGTCAACTTCCGGGAGTCTGAATTTGAAATTCAACCCGCCTATAAAGTGAGGAGTTTTGAGTCAGAGGAGAGTCTTCCCATGACGGTAAATTCCAGCTCTAGATTTCAGTTGGTGGAGACCCCAAAAGAAGGAAGCCAAGTTATGAAGGTAGTGATAAAGCAATTGCCCAAAGCAAGCCCGGAAGGCCTGTATCCTCTTGGCTCCCAGGATGAAGTGTTTTTCTCAAATATTTTTATTTAACCAATTTCTCACATTTCAAAAAAAGCAACTATGGCACAAAACCTGATGACTCCCGGAGTCTACATTGAAGAAAAAAATGCGTTTCCGGGTTCGGTCGTAGAAGTCGCTACCGCTATTCCTGCATTTATAGGGTATACCGAAAAGGCTTCGAAGAACGGAAAATCCTTGGTCAACAAGCCGACAAGGATTACTTCTTTTGCAGATTACCTGGAACTTTTTGGTGGCGCTTTCAGTCCAAAGTTCACACTTACAGATCCTCAGGACGGGGACAAACATCTGTTCACTTTGGGTGGAAATGAAAAGGCTATTAATTATAAAGACAATCATCTGGTATACCTGTTCAACAGTATCCGGCTGTTCTTTTCCAATGGCGGAGGGACCTGTTATATTGTTTCAGTAGGTACCTATGCTGGTAAAGATGGTATTGAAATCAAGCAGGATGATCTACTTGGAACCGGAAAAGATGCCAATGACAAACCTGTAGAGGGAGGTTTATTGAAGCTGGTCAAGGAGCAGGAACCCACCATGGTGGTAATTCCGGACGCTGTGGCATTGGGGGTAGATGCTTATGATGTCTATAAGCAGATGCTTGCCCATTGTGCCAAAATGCAAAACAGGGTAGCTATTCTGGATGTTTATGATGGCTACAAGAGCAGGGAAGAGGGAGAGCAGGACAATGTCACCGTCTTCAGGGAAAAAATAGGAACGGAGTATCTGAGTTATGCTACCGCTTACTATCCTTGGTTACAGACCAATATTGTCCAAAAAGGAGAGATTACTTTTAAGAACTTCGATGAGTCGGTGTCACTGGGGGAAATTCTTCCTGAAGATCGTGCCAAAAGCTTGGTGGGAGCTTTCCCTACTTCTGCTGATGGATTTAAAGAAAAGCTAAAAGCTGACCGTCCTGATGTGGCAGAAGGAGAGCTAGATGCACTGTTGCCAGGTTACATCAAAAATAAAGAAAGCAACCATCATTTGGGGCTTTTGGCAACTAGTCCCACTTACTCAGCATTGTTGGATGAAATCCGGTCAATTATGAATTTGTTGCCTGCGGCTCCAGCAATGGCCGGTATCTATACGATGGTGGATAATAGCAGAGGGGTTTGGAAATCGCCTGCAAACGTAGGATTAAATTCGGTGGTACAACCAGCAGTGAACATTACTCACGATCAGCAGGAAGACTTGAATGTCAATGCTTTGTCAGGTAAATCCGTCAATGCAATCCGGACATTTCCTGGAGTGGGGACGTTAGTCTGGGGAGGAAGAACCCTAGATGGGAACAGCCTGGATTGGAGGTACATCAATGTGCGAAGAACCATTATCATGCTGGAACAATCCATCAAACTGGCTTTGAGAGCCTATGTATTTGAACCTAATGATGCAAATACTTGGGTGACCGTGAAAAGCTTGGTTTCCAATTTTTTAATGGAAAAATGGAAGCAGGGAGCTTTGGCAGGTGCAAGTCCAGAAGATGCATTTGATGTTCAGATCGGTTTAGGCACCACCATGACGGCTTTAGATATCCTGGAAGGAAAAATGCTCATTAGCGTGAAGCTTGCGATCGTCAGACCGGCAGAATTCATTGTGGTGACATTTGAACAACAAATGCAAAAATCTTAATTATTCAAACTTTTAAATATCAAGAAACTAAATTTTAAAAATTATGGCAGGAGAAGCACAAGACAGCAATTGGCCATTACCCAAGTTTTATTTTTCAGTAGATTGGGGTAGTACAACGAATATTCCATTTCAGGAAGTAAGTGGCCTGGAGATCGAAGCTCAACCAATAGAGTATCGGCATGGAAACAGTCCGGTATTTTCCACAATCAATATGCCCGGAATCATCAAGAACAGTAATGTCACGATGAAGAAAGGGGTATTTGTCAACGATAATACCTTTTGGGACTGGTATAATAAAATCAAGATGAACACTATAGAAAGACAAAATGTGGTCATCAAACTTCTGGACGAATCAGGCTCACCTACCATGACCTGGACCTTAAATAATGCCTGGCCTACCAAAATCAGCTCTACTGATATGAAATCTGATGCCAGTGAGGTGGCTGTGGAATCCATTGTAATCTCCCATGAAGGGCTGACCATTTCCAACGGATAAACCAGATGGTGGATACCAGTTTCTTTCAAAAAGGATATACGCCGCCGACTGCTTTTTATTTTCAGGTGAAGTTTCCTGATTTCCCCGAAATGGACAGCAGTTTCAAGGAAGTCTCTGGACTGAAGGTAACCGTAAAAACGACTGAAAAGAAAGAAGGGGGGGATAATAGCTATATCCATTATCTCCCCTCTCTTCCACAATATTCAGATTTGGTGCTTAAGCGATGTCTTTTCTCAAACTCCAGTTTGGACCAATGGTGCAGAAACGCACTTGAGGATTTCAAATTTAAGCCGCTTGATTTACAGATAGTTCTTTTAGGGGCAGATACGACACCCTTAGCTTCCTGGTCTATCTATAAGGCTATTCCTCTTTCTTGGGAGTTAGGGGCATTGGGAAGTACCAAAAACGAGTTGGCAGTCGAAACATTAGTATTGAAATACAAGCATTTTAAAAAGGATACATAATATGACGTTAATTATTCGGCAGTTGGTGATCAGGGGTGAGGTGGTGGAAGATTCTGCCAGGTACAGCCGCGGTACAGACCTGAACCTGGAGAAAGTGACAGCACTTTTGGAAGCTACCAAAAGGGAGATTGAACAGGAGTACCAAGAGCGGATGGTGGAGATGTTGGAAAATACAGCTGCGCGTTAAAGATGGATTCCGGAAAGTTGACCAAAATGAAACTGGTGGCTTTTAAAAAGCCGGATTTTTCTGAACAGGTGGGTGAATATGACGTATTGGTAAATCCGGATAAGTACACTGATAAATCAGAACTGAAGTACAGTACCAATTCTTCTCCACTGGGTGTTTCTGCTGAGACAGTGAAATTTAGAGGAGCTGGTTCCAAGGTTTTCAATATGGAGTTCTTTTTTGACAGCACAGGGGTCATGTCCACGCAACCGGTGGATGAACAGATAGAAGAGCTAAAGGACTTGATCTATACCTATAATGGAGATATCCATGAGCCGAACTATGTGAAAATTCTGTGGGGCACACAGTCGCTTTTTGAAGGTCGGTTAAAAGAATGGGATATTCTTTATTCCATGATGGATCTCAATGGAACTCCGCTAAGGGCAGAGATCAAAGCTGTATTTATTGGTTCAGTCTCTTCCAAGAAAAAAGCGCTTGAGGAGCGAAAAAATTCTTCAGATCTAACCCACATCCGGACAGTAATGGCAGGAGATACACTTCCGGGAATGTGCTATAGGATTTATGGGGACAGCAAGTATTACATTCAGGTAGCTACCTTCAATAAGATGGACAATATCAGATCAATTCGGCCCGGTGAGGATCTTATTTTCCCACCAATAGTCTAAGTTATGTCAGAAATTTTAAAACCAAATGACCTGCCGATATCGGTGGAAATCAGCATTGACGGAACAGTTCTTTCAGGTGAGATAGAGATTATATCCATTGGAATAGCATGGGAAATCAACCGGATATCCACCGCTTCAATCAAAATCTCGGATGGAGGAGTGTTTGGACTGGAGAATGAGCCCTTTACCAATAGCTCCTCTGAAAATTTTATCCCGGGCAATGAAATAGAAATAAAGCTGGGATATGGGGATGAACGGGATTTGGCGTTCTCCGGAATAATAACAGGCCAGCGTCTTGTAGTCCGCAGTGATACCTCTTACCTGTTAGTATCCTGTAAGGACAAAGCCTATAAACTGACAACGACCAGGTCTAATCTTGTTATGTCAGATTCCGCGGACGACGATCTTTTTTCAAAATTGATTTCCAATGCTGGCCTTACACCTGATGTGACGTCTGCCACGCAGTTTGCTGCTCCGCTTTTTCAATATAATTCTTCGGACTGGGATTATTTGGTGATCCGCTCTGAAGCGAACAATTTATTTGTAATGACTGATCAGGATAAGGTTTCTATCAAGGCATTTGAGCTCTCTGCCTCAGCCGATTACTGCATTCAGGCAGATCTGACAGTAATGGATGTGGATCTGGAGCTGAGTGGGGAAAATATCTTTTCTGAGTTTAATTTTACCTCATGGGATCCTAAAACCCAGGAAAAAAAAGTCGTAAATGCACGCATGTCAGATCCACTGGCACTTGGCAACCTCCCAGCTCAGAAAATTGCGGCAGCACTTTCTTTACCGGCCATCAGTAAATTCTCATCTGCTCCTATATCGGAGGAAGAACTTACTGTCTACTCTAAAAGCTGGATCAACAAATCTGCACTTTCAAAGATGAAAGGCAGGATTACAACAGCTGGGACAGTAGATCTGAAGCCCGGAGATCTGGTGGAATTGAAAAATTTCGGGATACGTTATGACGGTCTGGCCTTTATTTCAAAAATAGAACAGGATTGTGCAAATGGATATTGGAAAACAAGAGTATTCATAGGACTGCAGTCCCGCTGGCACGCTTCACTTCCGGATGTACAGGAAGAGGAGGGGCTTGGGCTGCTTCCTGGCGTCAGGGGGACGCATCTGGCCAAGGTTAAGCAAATTAATGAAGATAAGGAAGGGCAATTCAGGGTTCTTGTAGAATTGGGAGCATTTCAAAATGATTCAAATTCCAATGAGCTTTGGGCAAGAATTGCTTTTAATTACGCCTCTGATCAGGCGGGCTTTTTCTTTTTTCCAGAGATTGGCGATGAAGTCTTGCTGACCTTTATCAATGGAGACCCCCGGTTTCCGGTAATCATTGGGAGTCTTTATAGTTCCAAGTTGGCACCGAAGTTTGTGCCCGATGAGGAAAATTCAACCAAGGCAATTCATTCCAAATCCGGTATCGCTATCATTTTTAACGAGAAGGATAAAATTTTCACAATAGAGACACCTGACGGAAATACCCTTATCCTGGATGATAAAGAAAAGCAGATTTCTGTCAAGGACAGCAATTCCAATGAGCTGATATTGGGACAGGATGGAATCAAGCTAAGCACTGCAAAAGACATAGTATTGGATGCACAAGGTAAAATAAGTCTAAAGTCTGTTTCGGGAATCAGTTTGGAATCCTCTGGAGGAGATCTGAGCGGAAAGGGAATGAACGTGTCCCTGGAAGCTGATATTACTTTAAAAGCCGCAGGAAATGCTTCGGCGGAATTTTCAGCCTCAGGCCAAACAAGCTTGAAAGGTGCCATGGTTATGATTAATTAGCGCAATATGTCTTTAGCAGCAAGATTGACAGATATACATGTTTGTCCTATGCAAACACCGGGAGTGCCTCCGATTCCCCATGTTGGGGGACCTGTAATTGGGCCTGGAGTACCTACTGTATTGATTGGCAATTTGCCGGCTGCAGTAATGGGCGATTCCTGTGTGTGTGTAGGGCCTCCTGATTCCATCATCAAAGGCTCGGCCACCGTGATGATCGGGGGGAAACCGGCAGCAAGGATGGGAGATACTACCGCCCATGGGGGATCTATTGTATTAGGATGTCCCACAGTAATGATCGGGGGTTGAGATGGGAGATTCATCCAAAGCGTTTCTAGGAAAAGGGTGGGCTTTTCCTCCTGCATTTGAGATAGAGTCCAAGTGGGTGGAATTGGTGTCGGGAGAAGAGGATATTCATCAGAGCATCCGGATAATCCTGAATACGCTTCCAATGGAACGCGTTATGGATCCAAAGTTTGGTTGTGATATTTTGAGTTATGTCTTTGAGACGAATGATCCCACATACCTCACCATGCTCCGGGATACGATCAGCGATTCTTTACTCTATTTCGAGCCACGGATAAAGGTTCGGAATATCAAATTCGGAATAGAGCAGTTGCACGAAGGTATATTGATGATCCATATAGAGTATACGGTAATTATTACCAATTCACGAAGTAATCGGGTATACCCATTTTACTTCAGAGAGGGAACCAATCTATAACTAAACGGAAGATTGATTGAATTATGAAGAATGGAATTAACCAATCAGGTAGGCTGCTAGCATCTTTGGATCCAACTTTCGTGCGGCCAGATGAGCGCTCCTTACTGGATTTGGTACAGTTCACATTGAATTATTCTGAGGCCGTTTCATATTACAATTTCCAGAACAAACCTATTGGAACATGGAAGCCCTTTCTATTGAACGACCCCGTATTCATAGTGGGATTAATTGCGTCTACTTCACTGGAGGCCTATAAACTAAGGCATGATGAACTGGCTGCCTCTGCTAATGAAAATCGGGCTAAAGATAAAAAGCTGATGGAGCAAATGGGGGAAAACCTCCTTTCCATGATTAAAAATTTAATCTATTGGCAAGATTTATTTCAAGGTTGTAATTACTCAGGCCCAATTTTAAAAGAGATCATGAACGGGATCAGATTTGTTGAGCCGGTGGTTCAGGCTGCACTTCCATTTCAAAAAAGATTAAAAGGGTCAGATTTTCCGGGATTGAATTTAAACGGGGATATGACGGGAGAAGAAGTAAATCTTATTGAAAGCTTTAAGCTCTCTTATAAAAACTTGCTCTATATCGTACAATTTGCCGGACGACGTTTCGAAGAATTAGCGGAAGCACACACCCGGGATCATCAGCCTCATATCGGGCTTTTGCTTGCATCTTTAAAACTCTTCCAAGAAATTCAGTCGGATCTGAACAATTTGACGCAGAGGCACCTTGATTTTTATTATCAACGGATTCTTCAGCAAATCCCAATTCCTACAGAACCTATTCAGGCGTTAATTGGGCTTCATCCAAAAGCTAATGCGCAGCTTCTGACAGCTAATTCAAGTTTTAGCCTTCAATTTCCGTCAAAAAAAGTGCTTCCTTTTGAAAATCTGTTCTTGACCGAATTGAGCCAAGGTAAAATTGCTGAGGTAAGAACTTTTTATAAAAGTGATTATTTTCCGTTTTCCACAGGACATAAGCTTCGGGAGGTGTCTTTAAACGGGCTATATGATGCCGTTTTATACAAAGGAATCGGCAAACAGGAGGTTTTCTTCTCAGGAGAGGAGTTGCAGGATTTTCCGGTTACATTGGGTGAAGATCAAAGTCAGAAAGGCTTGAGTCAGAGAACAATGGTGGATTCGTCTATAGGATTTGTTATTACTTCTCCAGTATTCTCTGTGGAATATGGCTCACTTTTTTTTAAGATCGTATTTGAATTAAGCGATGAGTCTTCTGATCAGTTTAAAGAACTACTTGCAGATTTGCTTCATGATAAAGAAGCGTATATGGGGCTGGTTCATGATCATGATGATCAGGAGCTACAGCGCTTTATGGTCGGATTTCTGAATGAAGCATTTTCTGTATCCGTGACAACCAGGGAAGGTTGGACAACATTGGATTATCTGTATGTTAATTTTTCCCATGCCGATAACAACCTGATATTCAAAATAGAACCTGAGGGAGAGAAGGAATTTCCATTTCCTTTTAATACAGAACTACATGGAGGATTATCGGGTACGGAATGGCCATGTGTACGATTTACCCTAAATAATTCTGCCCATTATCCTCCTTACAAGCTCCTCAGCATTTTAGAAGTAGTTTCAGTAGAAATTCATACACTTTCCAAAGGCATCAAAAGCGGGTTGGATTGCTTCAATCAGATAGGGAAGCTGGATCTTAACAATCCTTTCTTTCCATTTGGTTCTATGCCGACCAAAGATGCCTATTTAAAAATCTACAGCCCGTTGATTATTAATAAATACCTTTCAAGATTGTCAGTTTCGCTGAGATGGATGGGCCTGCCCGAGATTCGGAACGGCTTTACAGAGTACTATAAGGGATATCCGGAACAAATTTTTAATGATGATTTTAAAAGTTCGGTTTCGATCAACTCAGATTTTTACAGCGAAAACCAATCTTCTGATTTATCTGAACAGAGAGTGTCATTATTTGAGGTGATCTCAAAAACTGATGGTGACTACTTAGTCAAAAATAAATCCATCAACATTAATTTGGATTTGATTGATAAGCGGGTCTTAAAAGAGCCAAAAGCACCGGGCTTTGTAGGAAAACAGGATCAGGCTTATATTTCTATCCGTATGGCCGGCCCAATTCCATTCGTATTTGGCCATGAACAGTATTCCCGGGTTTTTGCTGACATTTCTGTTTACAATAGTAGATTTCCAAAAAAACAAAAAGAATTACCCCAGCCTCCCTATACGCCCCAACTAGAGAAGATTGAAATTACATATACCAATTTCACCAAAGAAAATTTGGGAATAAAGGCACAAGAGGCTCAGGGGAGTATTAAGTTTTTTCATTTGTTCCCGTTTGGTTATAAACAGGTATTTCCAGCCGCCCGGACTTCTGCGTCCTATTTGCTTCCGCAGGTCAAAGGAAAAGGTAATCTGCTCATTGGCTTAGTGGACGTTGCTGAGAATCAAACGATAAATCTAGGGTTCAAGCTTCACCCCGCTTATTTCATCCATACCGTAACTCAGCCTCCTCAGGTCATTTGGGAATATCTTGAAAGAAATCAATGGCATCCACTTGGCAATCTAAAGATGGAGGACTCCACTCATGGGATGCTTCAATCAGGGATCGTCAAGATCAAGTTACCAGGTAAATTGGATTTATATAATACACAGCTTTCCCCCGGAAAATTCTGGCTGAGAGTATCCAATTTAGGAGTAACCGATATCAATAGTCGCCTAATTTCTTTGTTTACTAATGCTGTATGGCTTACTCAGGTAAAGAATGAACCAGATCAGATATTTACCATCGAAGAGCTTCGGCAATCATTATCAGTAGGATCAAATGGTAACCCCATGCTGGATGGGGTGACGGGACCTTTTCATCTTATTATTCCTGCTATTAAAAAATCAATGGACATGGACAGGGTGCGGGTGAGTGAACTTTTAAGACATCGGAAAAAGGGAGTTACCACTTGGGACCTGGAACGGTTGGTGTTGGAGCGGTTTCCACAAATTGGGAGAGTAATGGTTTACGGCCGAAGTGATTATCCACTTCATTTGGTTAAAAATTCAAATATTCAGGCTGTAGTTATACCTGAATCGCCTCTTCTTGCTCAAGGCAGGATGGATGGGTTTCGTGCTCCTTATGAATTATTGAGTGAAATAAAAGCCTATCTCCAGACATTCGTTTCCCCATTTGCCAGAGTGGAGGTGTGCAATCCCGTTTTTGAGAAGCTGAAGATCCGGGCTTCGCTTAAATTTAAGCAGACCCAACAGGCCGGTTACTATCGGGACAGGCTGGAGCGCGAGCTTATTGAGTTTTTGTCTCCTAATCCGGGGGACTTTCAGAAAGGGAAAGGCTTTATTCACGCAATTTACAAGGCTGAAGTTCAAAACTTCATAGAATCAAGGACTTATGTGGAGTTGATGACTGGGTTTTCTGTACTCCAGATTGTGGAAGTCCAAGGGATATACAAAATCATCGATACGGCAGATTCTAATTTTAAAATAGAGCAGCTGCGGACGATCAGCCCATACGCTATTCTGACTTCCTCGGAATCCCATCAACTTGAAATATTGAATTATCAAGAGTTGAGAGAACCTGAAGAAGCGAGTATAGGAGATCTTTCTATTGATTCAGATTTTATCATCAAAAATTATACTTCTTAAATAGGTATCACTCCTGTTATGACAGACATATCCGGCAATAGCGTCATTATTAACGATAGAGAACAGCTCAAAAAATATTTTAGAAGTGGCATGCTACCCTCTGAAGTTCATTTTGCTATTCTTATTGATTCTATGTTCAATAAAGTGGATGATGGAATCAACAAGAATGCAGAAGAGGGGCTCATGATCTTTCCTTCTGGGGACGAAGAAGTCTTGCTCAGTTTTTATGATTCCCTGAAAGATAAGCGTGCCAGCTGGGTGTTGGTCAATGCTCAGGGGGAGGCCAAAGGCATTATTTTAAAAGAAAAAGGGAAGGAAGCCCCTACTATTTTTTTTCAAAATGGTGGAAATATAGGCATCGGTACTGATAGCCCAAGCCAAAAGCTAGAGGTAGCCGGGCTAATTGCATCTCATGGTAGAGTTGGAATGTTTCATAAAGGCACCATTCCGGCAAACGGGGAGTGGCATGATGTATTGACGAATTTAACAGGTTGTCAGGGCTTTGAAATTGTTGCCCATGCAGGGCGGAAACAAAAGGGTAAATATGCATTACTTCATGCTACAGCACTGAGCACCTTTGGGAATTCGAAACCGAAAATTACAGAGACCTGTGCCTATTATGGTTTTTGGTGGAACAAAATAAACTGCAGATGGCGTGGAGAGACCTTCAATTACAAGCTCCAGATGCGTACGGGCAGCAATTATGGAGGGGAGGCACAGATCACCTTCCGAATAGGAAAGTTATGGGACGATGATTTTTTAAATGAATTCTAATTCGATGAAAAAAACAGGATCTATAGCCAAAGACCAACTGATTCAACCCGCTCAGAACCTGACGTTCTTAATGGAGAAAGGGCTCACTTACGTCCAACAGTTCAGTGGGGATATCTGGACAGATTATAATACCCATGACCCGGGAGTCACTATACTTGAACAATTTTGCTATGGGCTTACCGAGCTGGGCTATAAGACTTCCTTTCCTATTGAAGATCTATTGGTAGATGAAACTGATGGAAAGATTGACTGGAAAAAGAACTCCTTTTATTCTCCTGCATTGGTATTTAGTTCCCATCCGGTTACGAGTACAGATTTTAGAAAGCTGCTGATAGATACTTTTCCAGAAATTCAGAACTGCTGGTTGCAACCAGCTTGTCCACAAGGCCGGGAAGAAGGAGTAAATGGAGTATATCAAGTGGAATTATTACCCTCATTACCGTTCCAAAAAAAGCTGAGGAAAAACCCTGAAGCTGAACATGATTTCCTCATAAAACTGAAGAGCTTCCTTGATCTCAACAGGAATTTGGGTGAAGATTTTGAACTTCCCCAGTTGTTGAAACCCACTCCTGTGCTCTTACAGGCAAATATTGAGGTGGACGGGGGCCAGGATGTGGATGAGATTATGGCCGAAGTAATTTTTGCCCTGGAAGTTTACCTCTATCATCCGGTAGCATTTTCAAGCCTTGAAGAACTTCAGAAGCAAGAATTACGGTTGGAGGATATATTTTCCGGTCCTAGACTGAGCCGTGGCTTTATTAAGGATTCTCAACTGAAAGAAAGGAGTAAAACTTTATATACTGAGAAAATTGTAAGGTTAATTTCCAGGATATCCGGTGTAAGGAAATGTTGGGATCTGGGTTTTACTTCTTCTGGTAAAGAGAAAATGTTTGCCCTGCCCGAAAAGTATTATGCAACGCTCAATACTGATTTTAACGATCCGCATAGCGTTTTCTCGACGCTGCGTATATATGTTAATGGAAATATACAACGACTGAACAAGTCGCGGGTCTCGGATATACTTTTGGAACTATGGTCTAAAAATTACCGGGTTTATCAACTGGATCTGTTCCGGGAAAATTTACCGGATACAAAATTAATGGGGCGATATAGGAACCCTGGGAAATATCATTCTATCCAGCATCATTTTCCTGGCATTTATGGATTAAGAAAAGAAGGTATATCTAAACATGAACCCTTGGAAAGGCATGCTAAAGTACGTCAACTGAAAGGTTATCTAATGCTGATGGAGCGACATTTGACCAATTACCTGGCGCAGTTGGCACATATTTCAGACTTTTTTGATCATGATATTTCTTCCGGGCAAACGTATTATGCACAGGATTTCGAGTCGAGCATTGGAAAAGATGAGCTCGAAATCAAATCCATGCTTAAACCTGGATTTAACGATATTGGAGTTGATCCCCAGACCGGAGAGAGCAGGATTTTATGGTTGCAAAGGAAAAACCGGGTCTTAGATCATCTGTTGGCGAGATTTGGGGAGGAAATTACTGATCAACCATTTAAACTTTCCTTAAAACTGAATATTTCTGGTTCTGAGGAGGAAGTACTAACTTTTATGCTCCTCCAAAAATCCAGGATGTTGAAAATAATCCCGGAACTCAACTATGCTAAAAACCGGGCTGTTTACTATTTTGAAGAAAAAGCTCCTTCCATTTCTGTACTTGAACAACAGCTGCACTTAATATTGGGCATCCATCTAAAAGGTGGATCCTTAATCCCAGACTTTATTATTAAAAATGATATTGATGAATCTGGAACTAAGGGACTTCTAAAAGACAGGACTACTTTTTTAGATTTTAGTAGTAAGTTCCGACCACTTACAAAAAGCGAGCGAAACTTGCTGAAAGCTGAACCGCTGTCCAAATCCATTTTCTCTTTTGGTAAAATGGGCATCAAAGATCTTTTTTCCAGAACGGTGGATCCGGAAAGCTATTGGATATCCAAGAACAGCCAAAGTACTGGCAATGTGAAAGTGATTTTTCAAAAATCAGAAACCAATTGGGTGCGGGTATGGGACGGGGGAAACCGGGGACAGGCGCTGTCTGCTATCGCTGCAAATATCGAACAGTTTAGAAACATGAATACTGCGGCTGAAGGCATGCACTTAGTCGATCATATTTTGTTGAGACCAATCCTAGAAGGTTCTGAATATGGATTTGAGTTACTTGATGAGTGGGGAAAGCCTACTTTCAAATCACTTTGGGTAGCCGGACATGCTGAAAGAAATGAACTTTTAACCGCATTTTATCAGGCTGCCACTAAGGCTGGGGCTTACAGATCGGATGGAGATTCTGTTGCAGTGCATGATGAAAAAGACCGGATTTTGGCCGTTTTCAAGAATGTTGATTCTTTAAGCATGGCAACTATTGTGGAGCGTACTTGCAAACTTTCGCTGCTCATGTCAGGGGAGGGGAATATAGCAGGATACCTTTCTCTTAGAGAGATAGAAAACCTGAGGCTTAAAGGAACATTACACCAACAGGGTGTTTACAGGCAAAGGAGTGTGGTTTTTCTTCGCAAACTGAAAAATGGTGCTGAAATCAGGGAAAACTTTTTTGACCTGAAAGCTTCTTTGATCCTTCCGGATTGGCCTGCCCGATTTCAGGAGAAGCATTTTCGTTTTTTCTTGGAAAAAGAAGCTAAAGAAAGAGTTCCTGCACATATGGATATTGCTATTCATTGGCTGAACTTTCAAGAGTACCAAACTTTTGAACAGGTATATTCAAATTGGAAGCCGGGTTCTCCAGAAGGCAAATCATTGCGTAAGTACAGCTTTTCTGCATGGAGGTTATATGAGTTTTTAAGTGGCTTAAACGGGAGGAAGAATGACTGAGGAACAAGAAAACCAAATCGGGGAAGTGATGTTTGCATTCACCTATTCCCAAGCTCAACAAGCTTCAAGATGCAATGAGAAGTTGTATCAATTAATGAAGCCGGTAATTGTACCGGAATTAGATATTGCTTTTGCACAAGTCAGTAATCCGCTACTTCAGATAGAATTAGAAAGTCTGGAGATTGACCTTGGAAGAATCTCAGAAGAAGAAATTACAGATAGTCTAGGGGTGAGGATCAGACATCTTCTGATTCAGGCATTATCTCGGGACTTAAAAGAACATTTGGGTGACAATCCCTTGATTTTTCAGAATTCAAATGAGCTCCAACCGGAGGATTTTGCTTTGACTGCCCTAAAGATGTTTTTTTTGAAGGGGTATTTTCCAGCTTGGTTGGATAAAAATAGGGGTTTGTATTCGCTATTGGAGGATATGATCACTTCTTTCCCCAGATCATTCCGAAGACTTATCTGGGAAGTTTCACAGCGAAACGAAGTGGCCAGAAAGCGTATTGCATTCCTTAATACAAACTTCTTTGACAGGATTATAAGAATTTTGAAACCTGAAGAGGTTGATTGGATTATTGGATATAGAAATTCTTACCTAAAGATCCATCAATCCGAAAGTAAACTATCGGGCACGTCCAAGAACTTAGAGCAGGCACTGAACCTTTTTATTTTGAATTTTATCGTGGACGATTCAGGAACCAAGTTCAATAGATTAAGCTTTTCAGAGCGTTCCTTAAAAACTATTGCAATTCATTATAACCTTGACTTTCAGGTTTTTCTAAAGGAAATCAAGAAAATAGTTTTAAAAAGATCTCCCAAAAATCAACTTGACAGGGATTTTAAAGAGGCAATCCTTTGGGTGGGCGAAAAAAATTTATTTGCTGAAAGTATTCCTACAAAGACATTTAGCCCAACTTCTTCACAATTTTTGAATTGGCTGAATTATTCACTGGAAAATCAGGAAATTCAATTTTGGATAGAAGAATTAGAGAGTTCTCATATACTCTTTGAACAGCTTTCAATGAATTTTCCAAAATTCTGGTATTCATTGAGCGAAAGGGGTATTGAAAATCTAATAAGACTTTTAGGAAATAATGAATCTGATAAATGGCAGGCTCTACTACAAAATTATTTGGATTGGGACGAAGAGCAAAGTTTAAGTCGTGGAACTCAAAGGATTGAATTAAGCAGACAACTGTTTGAACTGGCATGGGTAGAGACTTCATCCCGAAATACAGTTCTTTTTAGTTTAGAAGATTGGTTCGTCATTATCATTCTTCATTCCTTTGGTCAGTGCAGGTCATATACTGAAACCCAAAGCTTGGTAAAAATCGGGTTGGGACAGGGAATTTCCCTTGCGCCGATAATTTGGGCAAGAACTATTAAAAATACTGAAGCTGGATCTACAGAAATTTTCTCCGGAAATGGCAATCCCTCAAGCAAGCTTAGGGCAGTTAAATTGGACTATTCCGAAGAATATAACTATTCGGTTACCCTGAAGTTAAGAATCCAGGAATTAGCCCTAAGGGAATATCTGATTTATGGATCCCTGGGCAAGAAATTTCAAGATTTGAATGAACATGATCTGGTGGATTTTCTTTCTTCTGGGGTGAAAGAACAGCGTCCTTTTCTTGTTCAGTTGGTCAGACACATAGGGGAGATCAATGATGTTACGGTCACAAGAAGGTTATGGCGATTAATTAAAAATGTCAGCAGAAAACATTTTTTGGATTTTGTAAAACAGTTTGGAAGGGAACAGACCAAAAGTTTGCTTCGGGTCCAACAAGTATTTGAACTCATATGGCCCGGGAACCAACAGGTGACGAATTATTTGCATGCAGAGATCTTGTCCTGCTTTTTAAAAGAAACAACAGCAGGAAGTGACAATAAAACTGCAGGTACCTTTGCAAATAGCCTGAATTTGATCGGTAAATTGTTATCGCAACTCAGCCGGTTGTCACACCTTTCAGTGGAAGAACAGCGCAGGATTGCGGATTCGGCGAAAGCATTGAATAGGATGAGATCCTACTTGCTCTTATCTACTCAGGCTTCTCTTTCCAAATCCACTTTTGATAGTGCGTTATACGACTATTTAATTTTGGGAGCAGCCCCAGCCTCCCCGCAATGGTTCAAGGTAGTATCCAAGAAAGAGTTTATGCAATTGGATTTAAGAAAGCTATCATTTCGAATAAAGATCCAATTTGGATATAGGGAAGTATTGAAAAGTTTTTCCGTGTTCGGTTCAATTCAGAATTTTATTTCGGAGACGAATAGCGATCCGCCATTGGCAAAGAAAGAAGCGTTGCTGATTATCCAATCAGATTTTAGGTTCCTTGTAAAGCAATCAGATTTTGGCGCTGTGAATAGCCATTACCGAACTGAAAAGAAAGGAGCAGTCAGAAGGATTTATCTTTTCTTTCAATTAGATAAGGAACCTGTTCTTGTACTTTTCCAAAAATACCGTTTCCAGATGGTGTTTTTACTCTTTCATTTTAATGATGTCTTAAACACCAAAGACTGGAACTTATTTGAAGCTGGGATTGCCCAGCATTTTTCCCGCGAGTTTGGGCAATTTAGGAAATTACGAAATTCCATAGACCGCCCAGTGCTCAATTCGTTATTGTTGTCAACAAAAAAGTCAAATAAGCATTCTTTCTCCATCCAGGGAGTTGATGGGATACTAAGTTTATTTACCCCTTCCCGGCTAAAATCCCGCGAGTTTAGGGAAACTCTATCGAAAAGTTTCAATTGGAAACAGGATTTTGTTACTGAACTTACGTTTTTGCTAAACTTGCCCCAAGCGGTTTTCCAAAGGAAATCCTTAATTCTGAAATGGAATAGGCTGGTGATGTTAAGTGCGTTAAAAACCGATATTGAAACAGGTGAAACTACAGAAAGAACCAATGAGATATTTTGGGACATATTTTTTAGTTATTTAATGAGAGGTATTTCTTCCTCTGATTTAAAGGGTTTGGATTGGGATTACCTTTTACATTCTAAAAGTTTAAGTAAATCCGGTAAAACAAAAATGAACCGGTTCTTCACTTTGCATTACAATACTGGAAATAGTGAGCACTCAAAATCAGCTATCCATGAACGGACTGCTTCCGCTCTTGTTTTTTTAAAGGAGGAAGGCTTCCTGCCGTGGTGGTCTCCGATCCGGTCGAAAATTGGCCTGCTTTCTGTCTATGCGCAACAAATTGAGTACTCAGTTCAGGCAGATACTCTGGCATTGCTACTTTCTGATGGAAGTGCAGAAGCTTTACTTTTAGGATTAAAGGTTGAGGAGCTTAAAAGACTGGCTAAACAGCTCTCAGCTAGTAAGCACAGGAAGTTATACGAATCATTCATTCAACTGGTCGAGACAAGGATTAGTCAATATGGACGTGGAAGTGATATAGAATTTGGTAAATCAGAGATTTATTCGATTGATCAACTGGGTTTTGTGGTCGGTGAGGCAGACTACAGGCAGGCTTATTTTAAGGATAAACCTACTGCTGAACTGATGCATTGGATCAAAAAGAACATTAATTCGTCACGGGAAGACAAGTTGATCCGGACTTGGTTTTCATATGATCCAAGGATTCAGGAGCAAGTCAAGGTGATCATGCGATGGAGTTCTTGGATGAATTTTGCAAATCTAACTCCGGGAAAGTGGAAGGTTTTACTCCTGACCTATGCATTTGATTTTTACATCAAGAAAGAAAAACGCTTTAGTAAAGTTTTTTTGACCGAATTTTTAACTCAATTGAACAGGAGTCAACCTTCAGTGCACTGGAAGCCTCTGTTTCACCAGCTTCTCAGAAAGGACGATTTTTTAACAACTGTCGAAAATTCCTTCCAAGAGGTTATCGTAAATGTGTTTCCTCTCGAGCGTAAGATTTTGTCGGAAGAACTAACTACCGGAGACCTTGTAAGGGTGAGCAACGCTGGATTGATCTTGTGTTGGCCGTTTTTATCTGTTCTTTTTTCAAGGCTGTCCATCAGTAAGGACAATCAAATACCTGAGGGGGCGCAGTCCAGAGCGGTTTATTTACTACAATATCTAGTCTTTGGGCATTGTGAATTCCCTGAATATGCACTTGTCCTAAATAAGATTTTGGTTGGGATGAAGAGCAACCAGCATCTGGAGAAGGTAGAGCTTACCAGTGAGGAAATGGAAATGACAGAAAGTCTCCTGGAAGGAATGAGAAGTAACTGGGATAAAATGAAGAATTCATCTATAGCAGCAATTAGAGAAACCTTTTTACAGCGGGAGGGAACCCTGGAATTTTCACCGGACAGGTTTATCCTGAAAGTTCCTAAAACCGGCGTCGATGTGCTATTGGACTCAATTCCTTGGAGTATCGCATTGGTCCGGTTGCCCTGGATGGAAAAATCACTTGATGTGAAATGGAGATAAGATGATCAGATTCAAAATTAGGTTAGAGATTTTTACGCACCTCATGGATATTTGTAGGGGAGCTATTCTTTTAGTTGTATTGAATAGTTTTGCCATTCTAGGTGTCCATGCTCAGGAAAACCCAATTCCGCCTTCGCAGATACTACTAAAGGACACGATAAACCTCGGGGACAGTGCCAGGAAAGGCCTGATCAATAAGATCATTCAACCATTTCGCTTTCACGAAAACCAGGTGCGCAAGGAGCGGGAACGGATGGTAGAATTGATAAGGAAATTGGCAGTGGATGGAGATATGACCATTGACTCAGCCACAGTAGATGCCATTGTGAATGAGTTGATGGAGCTGACAAACAGCCTTGCAGCTACGCGGGATACCACTGTCAGCCTTCAGCAAGAAATCGACAGGACTATCCTTAATTTGGATTCAAAAGCCCCAAAACATCTGGTAGATTCCATCCAAGTGCAGCTGGGCAATGTCCTTCAGGGACTTTTAGATCAATCCAAATCTAAAAATTCGGAGGGTAAAAAAGAACTGACGGCCAAACTTTCCCAACTCAGGCAAATCCAGCTCTCATGCAGCGCGGAAGGGCTGCCCATTTTTCAGGCTACATTGGGTGATTCACTTCAAGTGGATTACCAAAAATGCCTTCGTTCAAAAATTCGGGTATTTGGATTTCATGATCCTTCCATGAACGATGAGTTCCAGAATTACAATTTAAATTACCTGACAGATATAATATTGGATGGGTACCAGTTGGCAAGTACTGGTCTAGAAGCAAATCCAAAAGGATTGGCAACAGTATTGGACAGCATAATTCTAACTAAAAGTCACACTTACGGCAAATTCATATCGCTATCTGTATCCAGTGGGTCTTCCTCTGTGATCAATGCATTCCTGACCAAGAACTCCTCGCAGGATCAGTTTCTTGCCAGGATCAGAGATCTGGTGAAGTCTTATAACCTGAATGGGATCAATCTTGCGCTTTCTGCTGTAGAAAAAAATGATATTCCCCAATTCACATTGTTTATCAGTCGGTTGAAACAGATGTTAACCGGGATAGATGAAAAGCTTATTGTTACTGTTAATATTCCTCCGTTGGCAAATACAACGGATTTAAGGATGGCAGGGGCAATGGATTTTGAGGCCATGAACCCATGGGTAGATTTTTATTTGGTGCAGACACAAAAACTGAATGTGGTTAATACCCGGATTCCATTTTCACTGAGTCCACTGCTATCGGATCAGACAAATTCAAGAGGTTCAATAGAAAACACAGTTTCCTTCTATACCAATGGGAAAATTCCTGTTCAGAAATTAGTGCTTACTGTAAGCTATCAGGGAATCTATTGGCCTATGCCTGATTTTGTGCCAGGAAGTAGGGCAGAGGATTTTGGAGTACTCATGGACTACAATGTTATTCAACAGACCTTGGTTTCCACTAGTAATGAGGAAAAGGGGACTGTAATAGGTTATGATCCGGAGCAAGCGTCTGCTTACATTAATTATGGAGGTATGGGCAGCCTTAAACAGTTATGGTATAATGATGCCAAAAGTCTGGCAGATAAATATAACTGGGCATTGGAAAATTCATTGGGAGGAGTAGCTATCCGGGGATTGGGCGATGATGATGGGTATACTGAACTATGGGACGTTCTCGGAGCTACTTTAACTGAGGTAGACTCAGTGGTGGTCAGTTCCAAAAAGCTGAACATTCAGCCAACAAAATTAAGCTTATGGGATTACTTGAAGACATATCAAGAAGATGCACAATGGGCAGGCTTAAATGATGTATACATCGGTGACCCGGACGGAAAGCCTGCAGCTGTCTATTGTTATTTTGAACCGGTACTTTCCAGAGACAGTGTAGCTTTATTGGCCAAAGCTTACCAGATCAACAGTTTCTGGGAATTTCGGAGTGATTTTATGCGATACGGATCTTCGGAATATTATTCCATCAGTAGTTTTCAGGACTGTATCTGTTTGCTGGGCCGTTGGGATTATTATTCAAGAGCAAATGGAATAGCAGCGACAATATTATTTGGTCTGTTATTAATAGGAACAATCATTACTTTACTTGGAATTAGGAAGTATGGTGAGGATTGGAGCTTGAGGGGGTTGGTTGTAGGAATCTGCATTGGTATTGGATTACTAGGGTTTATAGCGTTGTTTTTCTATTTCTTTTTCAATACCCATATTGGTTTTATAGGTGCTGGCAGCAATGAGGTGACGATTTGGATTTTGATCCTTATTTTTATTTTGGGCATTTTGGCAGGATTGATAATTAACAAATTACGGATTGCTAAATTATATGCCCAGCGGGATTTACCCTAAAGGCCTTAATCCTGAACCCTTTGAATCAAGCTATATGGGGTTGAATTGGATGATTAATAAAAGTTGACTAAGATAATGGTAGTTAGTTGTTAATAGTTAAATTGTAGAACAAATGAAGTTGGATATAATTTCCGGCGTTATGACTGGTTGAGCTGGGGCTTTTTTAATTGTCGATCCTAATTTTTGAATTGGTTTTTTATATGAATAAGAATGTTAGATTAACATCAAATTCAAAAGCTCTGCCTGCTAAGGGGAACAATCCTGGAAAACAGCATTTGTCGCAAGCACCTGTCCTATTTAATGACAATAGGCCAGAATCTATTGTACAGCGCAAGTTTGGCGAGATAGCAAATAACAAGACCATTCAGAAACAGCACAATAACACCGGATTGCCAGATACACTTAAAACTGGAGTGGAAAGTCTTTCGGGATATTCTTTGGATGACGTGAAGGTTCATTATAATTCCAGTAGACCAGCACAGTTACAGGCACTTGCTTATGCTCAGGGGACAGAGATTCATCTGGGTCCCGGTCAGGAAAAGCATCTGCCACATGAAGCATGGCACGTGGTCCAACAAAAGCAAGGAAGAGTAAGACCAACTATACAGATGAAGGCTGGTGTGAATGTGAATGATGATGAAGGATTGGAGCGGGAAGCTGATATAATGGGAGGAAAGGCATTGCAAATGAAAAGTGACGGAATGCGGGGCTTAACTTCCAAGAAGAACGAGGATATGGGATCTAACATAATTCAGCTTACTAAGTTAAAAATAGGTATTTCCGGAGATCCAAATCCTTTAAATTTAAATGTGGAAGGCATTCCTGATTTTACATATGTGTGGATTTTATCAAACAAAAAAGGTGCTGCAGATGAATTTGCCCCTCCTGTAGTCCACGTAGGTCAGAATAAATCTTCCCCTAAGCAAATAATTGATGCCAACCTGGATAATATTAATACACCTCTTTATTATAAAATGGGAGGGTATAAGCAAGGGTATCACATGAAAGGAATTTTTCAATCAGGGTTATTTATTATACCGAGGGGTGGAGACCAGTCCGGTATCGATTATTCATTTCTAAGATTTGCGGCGTTGGAAGCTTATAAGTTATGGTTCGCTGGTAAAGGGAGATGGGATGGATGGCCGGATATTTCCGCTGACGGAACCATGGTAGAAACTATAGACAGTGATACTTCTGGAATCACTACTGATACAGGTGTAGCCAAATCTGAGAATAAATTAGCGGAAGGAAATTGGCTGGCAGAAGCAGGTGTATATAAATGGAGCTGGCAAGAATTGAAAAGTGAAGCCAGGATCAATGAAAAGTTTACCTCTGAAGGAATAGTTGACACTTCGGCACGTGATACCCGATTAAAAGAATTTGCGGATGTGTATTTCCACGCAGAGGTAGTAAAGAGAGATGAAGCAGCAGCCAGTATTTTACAGATCTATTTTCCTGAACCGGCCACTAGACTTAGTTCTTATGCCATAGATCTTTTGTCAAACTCTGGATTTCAAAATATGAAGCTTACCCGCGGCAACCAACTTGGTTTTGGAAGGGAAAGCATAGGATTAATTGCAGGGCTTGTTCATTTGGACAAAAAGCGGACAGGAAAGGATGAAAGTCGATCCATTTCTAAATTGAAATATAATTCAGCTTACATTGTGCCTACGGATTTAGGAAAAAGAAAAGGAGCATTTATATCGCTGTTTCTGAATTGGCTTGAAAAGACAAAGTCAGATGTAAGTGTTACAGACATAAATGTATTCAATGGCCTATCAGGTGTTGAAGGATTTGATCAATCTTATCTTAATTCAGGGTTACCGGCTCAAGTAAGTGGATGGCATAGAAGTACGTTGGATGAAATGGATAAGCCTGGCAAGGATGCGGAATCATTTTTTCATCCAAAAGCATAAGAAACAAGCTTTTTTGCAGTATTAAAACCCACTCGGATTCCAACTGGTAGTCGGGTTCAGCACCATGACTTTACACTGAGCTTTTTGGCGGATATGGTCTCTACTTATAATTTCTGTGACCTGTCCTTCACGGCCGTCGGACAGTTTGACACGGGACCCCACATGCACCGCAATAGGATATATTTCTATCTCTTCAGGGTCAGCCAATGTTTCTGAGGACAAAAATGGAGTAGGGGGCGGGCTCATATATCCGGGATAATTATGCCTGTCCGGATCCATAAAATCTTGTCCGGGACGATGGATCGGGATTTGAGGATATGGATTACTTAAGGCGGATGTCTTGCCCATCTCTGTTTGGTAAGCTTGTTTACCCATTCCTTTAGGACGTACACTATCGGTTCCCCTGTAGTCTACCGTCGCGGAGTTATCCATGTGGAGGTCTGTGTGGGTTGTGGATGAGGAAGCCATCCGGTAGTGCATGGAGGAGGGTTGACCGATGCCCATTCCGCCGATCACCGAATCATTGTTCACTTGCGTGAACGGCATGCCACTCTGGAAAGATTTTTTCTCCACTTCATTATATCTCCAGCTGGAAATACCCCCATTTGCTTTTGTAGAATCGCTTTCGCTGGTATAGGTGCGTGGGTCATTGTCAAAATTACTTGCCGGATTATCTGTGCTGATCTGATTTTGTTCTAGCGCAAAAGGATGACCCCTGACCCTGCCCGGTTCACTAGGTAAGCCTGCATAGGAAGTTTGGCTTCTGGTAATCGGCGAAAGATAGGGTGCGGAAGTAGGCTGAATATGCATTCCCATTGTCATATTTCCCTGGTTCATCACAAGAGAGGGAGAGAGGGGATTGCCAAATGTAAGCGGCAGCGTCTGACTTGTAGGAGGTTGCAGGTGATTGTGGTACAGTACATATTCTTGGCTCCCGGGAGTGGGCATCTGACCCCAATGATGATCCGAACCCGGGGGAGGCATCATATGCGAAGAGATGCTATGAGCTCCTGTAGCAGTTGCTGAAATTTGCTGGGTATTTGGCTGAAATATAGAATTGAACCTGATGTCCTGTGCCCGTTTATGGCCTTCGTCCAGTTGGTCTGAACTCACTTGATGGACTATTGGGGCAGCAGAATATAAGTCTGTCGTTGCTCCGGCATGATTTCTTAAATATCCGATCAGGTGATTTTCATCCTGAAATATATAGATCTTTTCCCTATCACTGTTCATACGTTCAAACTCAGCGAACAGCCCTTCAGTTAAGAGTTGATTTTTTGTAGTAGGATCCAGATTTACAGTCCGGGGGACCGTGCTCATACCGACTGTGATGGCCCGCTGAACCACTCCCTTTTTTTGATCTACTACTGTGGATTCTCTTGCTTCCTGGCTCTTTACCACCACCCCTTCGGATTTTCTGTTGGGCAGAGAAGTTATGACCTGAGGGGGAGATGATGTGATTGCTTTTGGATTTGCCGCTCGCTGGAGCAAGTTCGCAGCGGAGGTTTCCTGTCGGTTGTCTTTCCAAAAAGGGTGTGGCTTGGGGCTTTTGGCATTGGAAGATGGAAGCACTGCCCTTGATGGTGTATTATCTCTTTTGGATGTAAAAGTATTGCTCATCGTTAATTCACTTTATCCTGTTCCGGATTGATATTGGATTGACTATACTGATCTAAGATACAGCTAGTTTGAGAATAAAGGAAAGAATAGTTGAATAATATTCAATAGCTCCTTTATGACCAAATAGATCATTGCACATGTACCTATGATTTTCTAAAAACATAGAAAAAAATAGACGGTTATATTATGAACATTTGAAGAATGGACAACGGAGCTTAGACATAGACAGGATGGATAAATTATCTTTCTGATGTTATCCTGCAAGCGCAAAGAGATACGAAGGAGCTGGTTGAATTCACATTAAAAAAGACCCGATTTTTTGATCGGTATAAAGACCTTCTTAATCAGCGCCAGTTAAAAGTGCTCAACAGGATACTGGACAAAGGAACCTCGGGATTTACAGGCGGCATGACGGCCAAAAAGTATATGGCTATTACTAAAACTTAGAAAGCATCCGCTACTCGGGATTTGCAACACCTTTATGAGATAGGAGTATTTATTTCTGAAGGCGCAGGACGCTCTGGCGTAGGCTCATGCCCTGCCACTCTTTCTCGCCAACTTTCTAATTCAATCTTCTTCTTACAGTATCAGAACACAAATTGCAGCCCACCGTAGAGACCAGCGTAAGCTTTATATTCTCCATTTTTATTCACCCTTTCCGCAAAGGCCCAGCCCTTGATATAGTCGCCCTGTCCCGGGTCCAACACAGCAAAATTCAATGTGGGACTTCCTACAAGTTTGAAATGCTTGCCTAGCTTAAATCCGGGCATTAACCGAAACGAGGCTATAGTATTAGATTCCTCCAGGAAGTCGCTTACCACGACGTTTGCAAATTCAAAATCTAAACTAAATTGTTTTTCGGGAATTAAATGGATACCAAATCCTGCCTCAATGCCCAGTGGAATGTCTGCGACCTCAGTTTTATAGGTTAACCCCAAAAGCCCATAAAGCTTCCTCCCTCCAGAGCGGAATGTGAAATGTGAAATCGAGGATTCGTCTATTGAAATCCCGATAGATTTTTCTCCATCTTTAATAAAATTCAAAAGTCCAATAGGATAATCAGAACTCCCTGCAAAATTGATCAGACCCAACTGAAAGCCTGAGACTGTTTTAGCTCTGTTGGTGATCCCCGCTATTTGAACCCGTGCTGAGACACTGGCATGATTTGCCAAGCCTGCCAGTTGAAGACCATTTGACTCTACCTTTACATTGTTGACCAGCCCGGCTATCTGAAATCCTCTAGCCGAACGTGCATGATTTACCAGCCCGCCAATCTGTGAATGGGCGATGCTATCGGTTCTATTGACTAAACCGGCAATTTGAAGCCCTGAAGCATTTTTAGCCACGTGGTTGTGAAGTCCCCCAATCTGAAGCCCATACATGTTTTTAAATACAGAGTTGTATACTCCACCTACCTGCAGGCCTTCAGCGCTTCCGCCCACTACATTGAAAATTCCTGCAACTTGTACTGATTTGACATTTTTTTGATTGATATTAAAGATACCGGCAATTTCCAATCCTTCAACTCCTGCTGTGTAGCCTCCAAGTACATTGAGTGAGAATTTGTTGATTGACTGGCTTGTCATTAATCCGCGGGAACTTAAGCCAGGGACAAAGGACATTTGAAATGGGCTTTCCGCAAAAAATCCGCCCAAGTTTATCCGCTGAAACCGCTGACCCAACCCAATGAACATCCTTCCTACAAAACTCTCTTCCAGCTTATCTGTAGATCCGTCATCTGGAATAAATCTGAATCTCCGGCCTTCTTTGTCAGCAACAATATTGACAGTGGGAAGCAAAAGAAACGTAGTATCCCGATAATTTTCCTTCTTCAAAGTCAGCCAGATAGATTGTCCTGTTTCTTTATAGCTGATCTTGAAGTAACCTTTATCATCTGTCAAGGTAGAAGTCAGGCTGTTCTTATCGAAGATACTTGCATTTTTTACAGCATCCTGTGTATTCAGATTGGTAACATATCCTTTTACAGTCACTTTTCTAGCTTTGCTATCTATTTCAGCATCAAGATCCAGACGTTCCGGGGCATACCGGATGATGATATAGCCAGGGATTTCCCGGTATTCATATTGATCTCCTAATGTCGTTACCAGAAATTCTTCCAGCGTCCCTTTAAAATCAGAGATCTGAAGTGATTTGTCCATTTCCAGAACTTTGCTTTCATATGAAAAATAGAATCCATTTTTGGTGGAAACAGAGTCCAACATAGACTTCACACTCACATCGCCATCCGTATGAAACTGAATGTTCCGCTGAAGTACCTGTGAATAGGTAGTGTGACCAAAACTGACTAAAAACAGCAAGAAAAAAACCGTTACCAGTGATAAATTTTGAAGTTGCAT
>Ga0307414_10000271_pt1 | contig 31889 bp, 27 predicted proteins | sample DK1Ometagenome_FD_203804 | JGI IMG/M metagenome (GOLD analysis project Ga0307414, IMG submission 203804) | Maize rhizosphere microbial communities from greenhouse at UC Davis, California, United States - DK15-O-3 | ecosystem: Host-associated > Plants > Roots > Rhizosphere > Soil | place: USA... | reverse complement strand
CCCCCGCCATAATTGGCCGAAATCTCGAAACCCCGATAATCGCGCTTCAAGACGATGTTGATGACGCCGCCCGTCGCACTGCCGCCGTAGATGCCTGAGGCCGACGAAGCCAGAACCTCGATCCGTTCGATCGAGTTGAGCGGAATGCCGTTCAGCAGCGGCTGCTCAATGCGCCCCTCGCCATTGTTGGCGTTGATCGGCGCGATCCGACGCCCATCGACCAGGATCAGCGTCTCTCCCGCGCCGAGGCCGCGCAAATTGATCGTCCCGGCCTGGTGGGTCGGTCGATTATTCTCATTAATCGACGGATTTGCGCTGGCATTCAGGAAATCGCGAAAGAAATCCTCGAGATTGCTCGAGCCCGATCGTTTGATCTGCTCGGAATCGAAGATGATGTAGGGCTGCGCATCGTCGCGGGTCCGTTTGATGTCGGTGTTCAGCGACCAGTTGCGCTCTCCGACAACCAGAATCTCCGGCCGCGCGCCATAATCGATGCCCTCACCAGTTTCGTTTCCCGCGTCAACTGCGCTCCGCGAGCGGACAACAGTATAGGTTCGGGGCCCGGTCTGCCGATATTCCAGCCCCGTGGCTTTCAATAATCTGTCGAGCGCTTGCTGGACGGTCATGTCACCCTTCACCGCATTCGCCCGTTTATCTTGCGTGATGCGTCGCGCCGCGATGATCTGAATATCGCCCTGTCGCCCCAGCGCCGTCACTGCCGATTGCGCCGCCTGAGCGGGAATATTGAAGGACTTGGTTTGCGCCAAGGCCGGCGCCGCGGTCACGGCGCACACTGCTGCGGCAGTGATCATCAATCTATTGCAAGCCATCGATATCGAGCCCCCTTGTCGGACGACAGGCATTCCCCTTTTTTTGCCTGCCTGCACGATAAGAGACTTGGCCAATCGATATCCTTCACCCCGATGGCAGAATTATTTCACTTTCGTGGCTGACCGATCCGGATTTCGGTGGCCTCTGACATGTCCACGGGCACGTCGAGGCTGCTTCCGAGAGCCTTGGCGAAGCCCGCCGGATCGTCGGTACCGAAGACGCCATCGAACCGCTCTGCCGCCAGCGCCGGATCGACGATGACAATCTGACGCCGATTGTAGCGATTGAACTCGGCGACCGCGTGATCCAGGCGGTCGCCGAGCAGGTCGATCTTGCCCGCTCGCCAGGCGAGCGCCCGGTCGACCGACGAAGGCCCGGCTGGCTCGCGCGAGATCGCAGCATTATCCGTTACGAAGGCACGCGCCCCGGCTTCGAGGCGTATCCGGTGGCCTTCGGCACCCTCGACCCAAGTCTCCACCACCCCTTCGGTCACCAATATGTCGGCGCCATTGTCCCGGCGGCGCACCGAAAAGGCTGTGCCCACCGCGCGCACCCGCACCCGCCCCGCTTCGACGACAAAGGGTCGCGAGGTGTCCTTGACCACCTGAAACCACGCCTCACCTTCGTCGAGACGAATTGCGCGCGACGCCTCAGCGATGTTCACCTCCACCTGGCTGGCGGTATTGATCGTTGCGATCGATCCGTCGGCAAGCGGAACCCGTCTTATTTCACCGACCCCGGTCGTGTAGCTCGTCGGCAATCCGGCCCACAGGAAGGCGCCGACCAACGACGCAGCGATTGCGCCCCCGCCGAAAGCGGCAAATTGACGCCGCGAAAAACCAGAGCGTGGAGCGGGGGCATCGCCTGCGGCCGCTGACATGAGCGAAACATCGGTGGCCGCCCACGCCGCCTGCGCCTGCAGCAGCGCCCCGGCATTGAGCGCGTCCTCCGAGATCCAGCGCTGCAGCCTGGCTTCGTCGTCAGAAGACCAGTCGCCTCTGTCCATACGCGCTACCCAGAGCGCAGCCTGTTCGGCCCTGCCCGTCGCGTTCATCGCGACGCTCCTTTCTTCGGCACCGCCGATGCGGGCGACGCTGTCACGTCACCGGCAGCCAGCGCCGCCTGTATCGCCCGGACGCCTTGCCACACCTGCTTTTCCACAACCTTCTCGGTCACGCCCATGCGCGCGGCAATTTCCTTCTGCGACAGACCCTCGATCCGCCGCATCCGCACGATCTCACGGCACCTTTCTGGAAGTTTGGCGATCAATCCCAGCACTCTTTCATATTCCAGCCGCCCCCCGGCTTGCCGCTCGGGCGACGGCGCATCGTCGGCAGACCAGGCCTCGATCTCCGCGACGCGGTCGATCGGAACGATACGCGCCCGCTTCACATTGCGGAGCAGCAGGTTACGCGCGATCGAGAAGAAATATGCGTCGGCGCGGTCGATATGATCGACCGACTCCAGCATCGCGAGGCGACAATAAGCCTCCTGAATCAGCTCGTCGATATCCTCGGGCGACACGCGCGCCCGGGAAAGCCAGGCACGCACCGCCGGCTCGTGGGGAATGACTGAACACGCCACCCACTGCGAGATGCGGACCCGCCGCTGAAACTCCTTCGTATCGCCCGTGGCACCCTCTCCAGATTTGCAGACGAGAAACCGATACGCTCTCCCTGAGACACAAGAGACCCGGCTAGCAAGAATCCTTCGCTCACATCACGATTTTTTAAGCGGCCGCCTGCCCTTCACGACCACGTTTAATTATCTGCTGGAATGGCCGGTTGAGGCTACGCCGCTTCGCGGCCTATTTTCCGAGAAGCGGACATAGAAGGCCACTGACTGACGCGCACGAATATCCTTAGCCGGTTAGGACGAAAGGGATTTCCACGGAACCGCGGACTTGCACGGCGGATCCCTGCCGCGTCGTCGGCCGCCAGCGCCATTTGCGAACGGCGGCAAGCGCGGCGTCGTCAAGTCGGCGGTGCCCGCTGCTCTTTGCAATTGCGATGTCCACGACTGTTCCGTCGGTAGCCAGAACCAGCGTCAGCAGCACTGTACCTTGTTCGCGCAACCGGCGCGATTCACGTGGGTAGCGGGGGGCCGGCGCATGGATCATCGATGCAGACAGATCGCCGGCGGACACCTGACGAGGCGGTGACGGCGGCGCTGGCGGCGCCGGCGGTGCGGGTTCGGGCGTGGGGGCCGGCTCGGTCGGCACGGGAACGGGCTGTGCCGCCACCAGCGGCGGCGCGAGGGCGGGCATCTTCACCAGCGGGGGCGGAGTGAAGGCGGCAGGCGGCGGCGGAACAGGTGGTGGTGGTGGCGTATCCGGCGGAGCGGGCGGCGGCGGCAACTGAAGGTTCATCACCTCGATCGGCCGATTGAGTCGTTCCGCTTCGCGGGCATCGCGCTGGGCCGTGAGCAGGAACAATAACGCCAGCGTGATCAGCAGAACCAGCACCGACGCGGCCGGATCGAGGCCCTCACGCCCTTCATAGCGCCCAGAGGCCGGCCCAGTGTGGGTTGGCGCGATCCGGTCATGCATCATGCGCGCGGCGCCAGCACCGATCGTTCGATCGACGCAATATCGGGGCAACCGGTCAGCGCCATCGCCAGTTCGAGTTCCGCGCGCAGCAAGCGCAAAACATGCGCGACCCCGACAACCCCCGCCGCCGCCAGCGCAAAAATATAGGGGCGGCCGACCAGCGTGGCGCGGGCGCCGAGCGCCAGCGCGCGCAGCACATCGGAACCCCGGCGAATCCCGCCGTCCATCAGGACCGGCACCGCATCCGCTACCGCATCGACGACGGGCGGCAACAGCTTGATCGCCCCCGCCACGCCGTCGAGTGTCCGTCCGCCGTGGTTCGACACGATAATTCCGTCGACCCCCAGCGACACCGCGCGACGCGCATCGTCGGGATCGACGATGCCCTTGAGCAGGATCGGCAATTTGGTCACGTCCCGCAGCCAGGCGATGGCGTCCCAGCCGGGCGCACTCGTCAACAGGGGCGTACCGAACAGCAAAGCATCACACGCCGCAGGCTCGACGCCGCGCATACCGGCAAGATTCACCGCCTCGATACTTGGCGGCAAGGCAAAACCCGCGCGCTGTTCACGGTAACGCATGCCATTCACCGGCGCATCGACCGTAACGACGAGCGCGCGATAAGAAGCGGCTTCGGCGCGGCGCACCAGTTCGGCGGTAAAGTCGCGGTCGGGCTGAATATAGAGCTGAAACCACAGAGGCGCCGCCGCCTGTTCCCCGATGGCCTCGATCGTCAGACTGGCCTGGGTGCTGACGACCATCACCGTGTCGAGTGCGCCGGCAGCGATCACGCTCGCCAATTCGCCGTCGGGATGCGCCATTCGCTGGAACGCGACCGGCGCGAGCAGGATCGGTGCAGCCAGATCGCATCCGAACAATGTCGTACGCGTCGTGGCAGCGGTCAGGTCGCGCAGCACCCGCGTGCGCAGCGGCAACCGGTCGAACGCCGCGACATTTTCGCGCAGCGTCCACTCATCGCCTGCGCCCCCGGCGAAATAGGCCCAGGCGCCTTCCGACAGTCGCTCGCGCGCCAGCGCCTCATAGTCACCGACTGCGGCAACCTGTGGCGGGATGCTGGTCAATGGCGGCAAACTCATGTGTCGGCCCACGCCCGCAGCAGGTTATGGTAAAGGCCGGTCAGCCGCACGACCTCGGGATCCGTAGCATCGCGCGCGGCAAGAACCTGGATGCTGTCGTCCAGTTCGAGCAGCAGCGCACGTTGAGCCTGGTCGCGCACCAGACTCTGAACCCAGAAAAAGGCAGCAAGCCGCGTACCGCGCGTCACGGGAAGCACCTGATGCAATGAGTTCGCCGGATAAAGCAGCAGATGTCCCGCTGCCAACTTCACCTTTTCGCGCGTCAGACCGAATTCGGCGACCAGTTCACCGCCTTCATATTCGTCGGGATCGCTGAGAAACAAAGTCGCGGACAGGTCACTGCGCACGCGCTCGCGCGATCCGGGCGCACTGAACACGGCGCTGTCGATGTGGCGGCCATAGGCGCCGCCGCCCGCATAGCAGTTGAAGCGCGGCGGCAGGATGCGATGCGGCAGCGCGGCCGCGATGAAGCGAGGATGCGCCGCCAGCCGCTCGACGATCGTGGCACCCGCTTCAACGCCCAACGCGTCATCGTCGGCAAGCTGCAGGTTCGTCTTGGCCTGCGCCGCAACATGGCCCGCCGTCCCGGCACCGTCACGCCACGATGCGCGTTCGAGCCGGGAGCGAAGTCCAGCCGCCTCGTCCGGTGACAGCACGGCTGGAATTTCGATCAACATATATGCCTCCGCCCCTGCGTCGCCCGGTTTTGCCAGACGACGCAAGGCGTCGCCGCGATCAGAAGCGGAAACCCGCGCTGATCAGATAGCTGCGCGGCGCCCCCAGGCTGGCACGCGTGCCGTTCCAGTTGGTGCTTAGCGCATATTTCTCATTAGCAATATTGTCGATGTTCAGACGGACGTCGATCGTCTCGGTCACATCATAGGCCAGCGACATATTGACCAGCGTGTAGGACGGCAGTTTGCCGAAAATGCCGTTGGGAATGACGCGGGTGGCATCGTCGGGACGCCCAAGGAAGGACGATCCGACATGCTGCACGCCGCCGCCGACGGTCAGGCCGAACGGAAGGCGATAACTGGTCCACAGCGTCGCCTGGACATTCGGGGTGAAGGCAAGCCGGTCGCCGTCGAGCCCCGATGCGGGAAACGCCGCGCTGTAATCGCCCGGATTGCCGAAACCGAGTGCCGCTTCCATCGCGTCGCTGATCTGGCGCTTGCTGTCCATCACCAGCACGCCGCCAAAGATGTTCCAGTCGGGCGTGATCTGGCCGCTCGCGCTGAATTCGACGCCTTGCGCGATCAGCTTCTGATAGCCTTGCAGGCTGTTGGTGCCTGCAATAGCCGGGCGGCCCACGACGGGAACGTTGCGCTTCTCGCCGCGGAACCCTGCGAGCGCCAGCGACAGGCCTCCGTCGAAAAGATCGGCTTTCGCGCCGACTTCATAATTATGCGAGCGAACGAGCTTCGCACCGGCAACCAAGCCCGGGAATGCATTGTCTCCGGTGCGCGAGATGTCGGGGTTCGACAGGTAAGAGCCCGGCGGCAGCGCCGAAGTGCCGAACGAGGCATAAAGGCTGATATTCTCAGCCGGCTTGAAGTTCAATCCGACCTTGCCACCCCAGGTGAAAGGCGACTGGCGAAACCCGTTAAAAGCACCAGTCGGCGCACCTGCAGCGGTTTCGCTGCCGAGTTGGACGCGATACCCCTCACCGCGAATGCCGCCGCTGATCTGGAACATATCGCCGATCGAGATGGTGTCATAGGCGAAGACAGCAAAGGTTTCGATGTCCGCAGTCGCGATCTCGGTCGGGGTCAACGGCGCTGCGCCGACGCGCGTCGGGTTGGGATCGAACAGGTCCGTATTGCCCGATGCCGGCACCGCCGCACCAAAACGCGCCGCATCGGATTTTTCCCAGCTCAGTTCGACACCGGCCGCGACCGAATGGCTAAGCCCCCCCGTGTCGAATTGGGCATTGAGCGATGTCAGGTTGGTCAGGCTCTTGTTGACGCGATCATAGAAGATCGTGCTCGTTCCGACCGTTGCCGGCGCGGTGAACGCAGTCGGGATGGTCAAGCGCGACGTGCGATCGACGCGCGACCAGCGCGTCTGGTTGCTGAGCACAAAGCCGCTGATCGGTTCATATTCGATGCGGCCAAACACCGAATCGCTGGTGGAATCGTCAAAATCGCTGGCGAGCCCGTAAAAGGCTTCGCGCGGCGCGCCCGCGGTTGCGGCATTATAGCGGAAGGTGCCTTTGATCGTCGCGCCGGGAACGCCCCAATCGGGCCGATCGTTGCGCTCGACATGCTCCCACGACAGGATGACGCGCAGGTCGGTGCCAAGCCCGGCGGCGACCGACGGCGCAACACCCCAGAATTTATTCTTTGCCAACTCGCGGCCAGCGACGCCGCTGTCCTCGACGACCGCATTCAGGCGGATCGCTGCGGTGCCACCGATCGGCTGATTGACGTCGACCGACCCGCGCAACCGCGCCTTGCTGTCATATTGGTCGAAACCATAGCTGGCATCGCCCGAGACGAAGGCGTCGAGCGTCGGCTTTTTCGTGTTGATGTTGACATAGCCGCCTGCGCTGCCGCGACCGTTTCCTGCATCGGCGCCCTTCACGACCTCGACCGATTCAATATTGAAGACGTCGCGCGCAACACTGCCTGAATCGCGAGCATTGTCGACGAACACGCTGCCGCTGGTATCGAAACCGCGCAGGCTGAAATTGTTCGTCGAGGTGCCAAAGCCGTTTTCACCCGCGTTGAAGCTGACGCCCGGCGTGTTCCGCAGCACTTCGGCAAGCGTGCGCGCGGCGCGATCGCGGATCAGTTCCTGAGGGATGACGTTGATCGTCTGCGGCGTGTCGAGCAAAGGCGCCGTCGCCTTCGCGGATTCCGTTTCGGCGCGCTGATAGCTGTCGTCAATGGCCGTGTCCGTCACCGTCACGCCGCCCAGGCGGGGTTCGGCATCCTGCGCCATGGCGGGGGTTGCGCCGACCATCAGGCCCATTCCGGCGAGTGCGAGCAAGGCGCTCGGCGATGCAGATGTGCCAGCTTGCCCGTCGCAGCGGGCCACAGAATTCTTCACGGTCACTTTGCTTTTCCCCTTAGGAATGATAATCAATCGCATTCTCAGGCGCGCCTAAGGGGGCGAGCGGGTCCGGCTGTCAACGATCGACGAAAGCTTGAAAAAATAGAAAATGTTCACGCAACAAATCAGCAACAATTCAGCCCCTGCACCTGCCCCTTCCGTGCACAACCGACCCGCGACCATTCTGGTCGTCGACGATGATGCGGGCATGCGCGCGGCGTTGCTCAAAGTTCTGCGTGCGAACGGCTTTCATTGCCTCAGCGCGGCCGACGGCTATGTGATGACCGAGGTCATGGCCGAACATCCCGTCGACCTGATCCTGCTCGATGTGATGATGCCGGGGATCAGCGGGTTCGATCTCTGCCGCAATCTTCGGCAGCATGATGGCAATTCGATCCCTGTGATCATGATCAGCGCACGCGGCGACGAGGCCGACAAGGTCACGGGCCTCGAACTTGGCGCGGACGATTATCTGGCCAAACCCTTTGGCGACCGGGAATTGCTGGCGCGCGTGCGGGCGATGCTGCGCCGTAGCCACATCGCTCCGGCTTCATCGGCGCATCGCCTTCGCGAACTGCGGTTCGGCGACTGGACCGTGGACTTGCCGCAGCGGCAACTTTTTGCGCCCTCCGGAGCCCGCGTCGAACTGTCCGGGGCTGAATATGACCTGATGATTGCGTTGCTTGAAAATCCGCAGCGGGTCATCGGACGCGAACCATTGCTCGAAATGTCCCGCTCGCGACTGGGCGTCGCTTCCGATCGCACCATCGACGTGCTGATCTGCCGACTGCGCCGCAAGCTCGGGGACGATGAGAGGCGCGAAATCATCCGCACGGTTCGCGGCGTCGGATATATTTTCACGATGGACGTCGAACGGACTTGATACGGCGTCGCTTCGACTTCCTTGACGGACTGCGCGCCCGGATCGCCGCGGCGATGTTCGCGGCGATCTTGCTGCAGTTCGTGGGCAGCGAGATCATTTTCACCGAGGTCGAAGAGACGCGCATTGAGCGCGGCCGATCTCAGCGACTGGCCGACTGGCTGCTGTTCGCCAACGAGTTCATCGATACCCGGCCCGACGCCGCCGCGCGCATGAACGCAATGTGGGCCCCGCGCCTGAAGGTCGTACAGCATGACGCCCCGCCGACGCCAGAACACGAGTCCTTGTCACTCGGCCCGGAGATTGCGCAGCGTGTGGTCGCATCACAGCCCGGGCTTGCGCCGCTCGACTTTCGCGCCGCGCGCGATGGCGATGCCCTCCACGGTACGATCCGGCTCAGTAACGGGAATTGGCTGAGTTTTCGGTCGGAAGACTATTTCCGCGGCTACTCGCTCTTTTATCACTACACGGCGTCAGCGTTGCTGCTGTTGCTCAGCGTCGTTGTGCTGGCGCTACTTTTCGGCCGAATGATCAGCCGCCCCCTCGCGCACATCGCCTCTGCCGCGGAGCAGGTCGGGCGCGACACGCCTGTCGCCCTCAACACGTCCGGTCCGCGGGAAGTGCGTCAGGTCGCTGCCGCATTCGACCGCATGCAGACCCGCTTGCTCGACCATGTCACCGAACGGGTTCAATCGCTTGCGGCGATGTCGCACGATCTGCGCACGCCACTCGCCCGGCTGCGGCTCAATGCGTCGACTGTCGACGAACGCGAAACGCGGGACGCGCTGGAACAGGATATCGCCGAAATGGAGGCGTTCGTTACATCGATCCTCGACTTTTTGCGCGGCGACGAGCCCGAACAGGAGCAGCCGGTCGATATCGCGTCGATAGCGATAACCGTCATCGACGACGCCCGCGATGCCGGAGACGAGGCCAGTTACGAAGGCCCCGACCGGCTCGAAGCCTTAACCAGGCCGCTGAAGCTCAAGCGGCTCCTGCGCAACATTGTGCAGAATGGTGTGCGCCACGCTGGCGGCGCACATATGACGCTGCTGCGGGACGCCGATTACGTCACGATCAGGGTCGATGATGATGGTCCCGGCATTCCCGCCGACAGGATCGAGGCCGTCTTCAAACCTTTCACGCGCGTTGAAACATCGCGCAGCCGCAACACAGGCGGCGCCGGTCTGGGTCTCACGATCGCGGATCAACTTTCACAGCGGCTCGGCGGCAAGATTACCTTGACCAATCGCCCCGGCGGCGGACTGTCGGTGTTGATCCGCCTGCCGCTGAACCGGCCGACAGTTGAGAATAAATCGCATTAATGTTAGGCGCCTATCCCTCAGAAAATGATTGGAGACATTGATCGTGCGGAAAATCGGGATGGTTGCAACATTGATGGGCACCGCGATTCTGGCGGGCTGCTCGGGCGGCGAAAAGGCCGCAGGACAGCAGGAGGTCAATCTCTATACCGCCCGCCACTATGACAGTGATCAGGCGCTGTACGATCGGTTCACCAAGGAAACGGGGATCAAGATCAACCGGATCGAAGGCAAGGCCGACGAGCTTGTTGCCCGCATGAAGAGCGAGGGCGCGAACAGCCCCGCCGATCTGTTCATCACCGCCGATGCCGGTGCGTTGTGGCGCGCCCAGAAAGAGGGTCTTTTCCAGCCGGTCAAGTCGGAGACGCTCGACGCGCGCATTCCCGCGAACCTGCGCGAACCGGCTGGAAATTGGTATGGCTTTACCCGCCGCGCACGCATCGTCGCCTATGACGCGGCAAAGGTGAAACCCGAAGAAATCGATGATTATGCGAAGCTTGCGGCGCCCCGTTTCAAAGGCAAGATTTGCGTCCGCTCGTCCGACAGCGTCTATAATCTGTCGCTCGTCGGCGCACTTATCGAAGCCTGGGGCCCGGACAAGGCCGGTCAATGGGTCAAAGGCATCGTCGCCAATATGGCACGCCCCCCCGAAGGCGGCGATCGCGACCAGATCCGCGCGGTGGCGGCTGGCGTGTGCGAAGTCGCACTGACCAACAGCTATTATTATGTGCGGATGGCAACCGGCGACGATGCGGCCGACCGCAAGGTGACCGAAAAGGTCAAGCTTGGCTTCCCGAGCCTCGACGGCAAGGGCGCGCATGTGAACATCTCGGGCGGTGGTATCGCCAAGAACGCACCCAACCGCGACAATGCGGTCAAGCTGCTGGAGTTCTTTGCCTCGGCGGATTCGCAAAAGCATATTTCGGCCAACAATGGTGAATTTCCGGCGTCGCCCGATGTCCCGGCGCCGCCGCCCGTCGACACCTATGCGAAATTCACCGCCAATCCGATGAGCGCAGCAGCATTTGCGGCGCGGCAACCCGAAGCGCAATCGATGATGAGCGCGGCGGGCTGGCGCTGACGGCGCCCTTCGCCCTTCCCCGGCTTCGCATTTCGCCCACCGCCCTCCTCGCCGCTCTGGCGGGGTTGGCGGTGGCGTTGCCGATGCTCGGGGTGGTGGGCGCGGCGCTGGGGAGGGACAGCGCCGACATCGCAGTCCGCGACATCCTGCGCTACGGGCTGACCTCGGCATGGCTGGCGCTGCTGGTCGGCACAATCACCGCCGTCGTCGGCACGCTCGCCGCATGGCTGGTGGTCATGCATCGCTTTCCCGGCCGCGATCTGTTCGCGTGGGCGCTTGCGCTGCCTCTCGCCGTGCCGGCCTTTGCGCTCGCCTATGGCTATGCCGACCTGTTCGACGTCGCTGGCGCATTGCGTATGGGGCTGCGGGACGAAATGGGGTTCGATCTGCCGTTTGAAATGCGAAGCATCGGCGGGGCGGCCTTCATTCTCTCCGCCGCTTTCTATCCCTATGTCTATCTTGCGATGCGCGCGGCCTTTCTGAACCAGTCGGCCAATGTGATCGAGGCGGCGAATATGCTCGGCTGCAGCGGTTGGCGTGTCTTGTGGCGCGTCGCCTTGCCGATGGCGCGCCCCGCGCTCGCCGCCGGAGTCGCGCTCGCCGCGATGGAAACGCTGGCGGATTATGGCGCAGTCCAGTTCCTGAGCGTTCAGACACTGACCACCGGCGTGGTCCGGGCCTGGTCGGTTTATGGATCGACTGCCAGCGCGGCGCGCTTTGCCCTTCCCCTACTCGCCGCCGCAGCATTATTACTGTGGGTTGAGCGCGCAAGCCGCAAGGGCCGCACGCACGAAAGCGGCAAGGCTCGTTGGCGCGCGCTCGCGGTCCAGCCGCTCGGCCGATTGGCTGCTCCGCTCGCTTTCGCCTTCTGCCTGTTTCTGCTCACCGCAGGGCTGCTGCTGCCCGTCGGCTGGCTCGTCTGGAACCTTGCCGCGACCAGTCCCGACTGGCCGCGCCTGATCGGGGCGGTGCGCAACAGCCTATTCCTTGGCAGCATCGGTGCGTTGCTCACAGTCGCGCTCGCGACGATGCTCGCGCTCGGCACGCGCCGCCTGCCGATGGCGGCGCGCCTCGCCAGCCTAGGTTACGCGACACCGGGCGCGGTGATGGCGATCGGATTGCTCGCACCCGCAGGTGTCATCTGGACGATCGCCCCCGGATCGGGCGCGGCGATCGCGATCATCCTGCTGCTGTTCGCTTATGCTGCACGACTGATGGCCGCGGCGCTCGAGCCGATCGACGCAGGTCTGGCGCGCGTGACGCCGTCGATGATCCACGCTGCGCGCACGCTGGGGCGCAGCGAAACGGGCGCAGCGCTGGCGGTCGACCTTCCGATCGCGCGCGGAGCGATGCTGACAGCGGGGCTGATCGTGTTCATCGACATATTGAAAGAACTGCCCGCGACCTTGATCCTTCGCCCCTTTAATTTCGACACATTGGCCGTCATCGCCAACAATTATGCGCTCGACGAACGGCTGGGACAGGCAGGTCTGCCGTCGATCCTGATCATCATCCTGTCGCTGCCCGCGGTGATCTGGCTGACCCGCCGGATTGCACAGGCCCGGCCCGGCACCTAAGCGATACAGCATGACGACCGGCCCGATCCTTGAACTCCGTGACATAACCCGCCGCTATGGCGATCGCCTCATTGTCGACGCGGCCAATCTGACGCTCGATCCCGGGCGCATCGCTTGCCTGCTCGGCCCCTCGGGCTGCGGCAAGAGCACAATATTGCGTATGATTGCGGGGCTGGAGCCGGTTGATAGCGGCGAAATCCGCATTCACGGCATCTCCATGTCGGAAAAAGGCCGCGTCATCGCGCCCGAGGACCGCGGCGTCGGCCTTGTCTTTCAGGATAATGCCCTCTTCCCGCACCTCGATGTTACGGCAAATGTTGGCTTCGGGTTGGCCGGAACCTCCGCCATCGAGCGTCGCCAGCGGGTTGCTGCGTTGCTCTGTCGTTTCCACATCGATCATCTGGCTGCGGCGTGGCCGCATACTTTGTCGGGCGGAGAGCAACAGCGCGTCGCCATTGCACGCGCGCTCGCGCGCGACCCCGCGCTCCTGTTACTCGACGAACCCTTTTCCGGACTCGACGGCCACCTTCGGAGCGAGGTTCGCGAATCCCTGATTGCCGACTTGCGCACCAGCGGCGCGACCGTGTTGGTCGTCACCCATGACCCCGAAGAGGCGATGCTGATCGCCGATCAACTGATACTGATGTCGGCGGGACGGATTGTTCAGACGGGTTCGCCCGCAGACTGTTACAGAATGCCCGCCACGCGCGATGCTGCCCGTCTGCTTGGCGACATCCTGACCTTTCCCGTCCTGGTCACCAACGGGGTAGCCGACACGCCCTTCGGGCCGGTCGCCGCGCCCTCACTCTCCGATGGTCGGGCCGAAGCTCTGGTTCGTCCCGACATGCTGCATTTCGGTGACGATGGCTTGCCGGCCGAGATCACCGCGCTGCGCTTCGGGGGCGCGACAACCCAGATTGACTTAATCTGCGCAGGTCAATCGATCAGCCTTCGCGTCACGGACGCAAACTTCCACGTCGGCAGCCGCGTCGCGTTGCACGTTGACCCTGCGGCGATCAGCGTCCAGCGGATTGACATGCGCCGACCAGAGATATTCCAAAACTATTGCTGACCGTCGGCCTGCGCTAAAAATCGATCTCGCTCCCATAGACCAACTGGCCGGTTGGAAACCGCCCGCTTTTGAGCGCGGATTTAGAAGAGCTGACGGTGAAAAGAATTTGCCAGACCTCTGAACGGCCGAAGGGTTGCCGGTTGTTGTTCGAGTGGCATAATCAGACTTTGATGACCACGACAGAAAGAATGGCCACGCCGCCTCCAGTCCCGGAACGCGAACGGATCGCGGCGGCACGATCGCAGAGGGCGGCATCTGCGTGAAGGCAGATTTTCGAGCAGATCTCCCGTTAGGTTTGCAGGTTCATGCGAGTATGAGAGACGCAGTCGTCCGGAATTTAATGGGTCGATCAGGCGGAACAATATCGAAACCCGCGATGAAGGTCCGCTGCTGCGAGTTCAGTCTAAAAAACCAAAAGCGAGCGACAGAGCTCCTCAGGGATCTTCGTCTACGGCTGCTCAAAATTGCTCAGCGGCCGATTAGTGCCGGGCGGACCGAGGAGTTTCTGAACATAACGGCCGCCGAACGAAATCGCTGGTCAAGTCAAAGAGTGGGAGACTGCGCATTTTTGGTTCTGCACAGATCCGCCGTGGTCGCCAGCTCGTCTCCCTGTTCACCCATCCGCCTGGCGTGATCGAAGCGCAGAGCGAGGCTCCGGACTTGATCGCGGCATGGCGTTTGCAGGAAAGCGGAAAATCCTGATTGCGAAAATGCGGCGTTTCGCTATTGGCGGCGCCGTGAAGGCAATAGCCTTCGCATGATCGCACCGGTGCCCCGAAAGGGGCTTAAAATGGGAACGCGGTAACGGGGTTCGTCTGACCCCCCGAAGCCGAGGCTGTCCCTGCAACTGTAAGCGGCGAGCGAGATGTACCGATCCGATCTCTTCGGATCAGCCACTGGGGCAACCTGGGAAGGCGTACATCAAGCCATGACCCGTGAGCCAGGAGACCTGCCGGTGTGGGTCGCTCAATGCCCGGGCTCAGGGAATGGCCAAGGCACGGAGACTTCCGTCGAGCGACGACCAAGCGGCTGGAGCCGCTTCGGTGCAGGGGATGCGGGCGCATTGCGCCCGCCCGCGACCCGTGCGCCGGTCGGTCGCGCGCGCCGCGCATCGGCAGGCTCCCGCTATCGTTGCTGGCGTTGGGGGGACTCCCATGTTGAAGTATACGACCATTTCCTTGATCGCATTGGCGGCGGCTACGCCCGTTTATGCTCAGAATTCCGATACCGCGAACGCAGTGAAACCAGGCGACGAAATCATCGTCACCGTGTCACGCTCCGGCGAAGGCATCCCCGCGAACCAGCTCGGCTCGTCGGTCACGGTTATCGACAATGAAGCGCTGCAGCAGCGCCAGACTCGGATCCTCTCCGACGTCCTGCGCGATGTTCCGGGCCTTGCCGTGAACCGCACCGGCGCCGTTGGCGGCCTTACCCAGATTCGTGTGCGCGGCGCCGAAGGCAATCATGTCCTTGTGCTGATCGACGGTATCGAGGCCGCCGATCCTTATCATGGCGAATATGATTTCAGCACGCTCATCGCCGACCCTGCCGCGCGCATCGAAGTGCTGCGCGGCCAGCAGTCGTCGCTTTACGGTTCGGACGCCATCGGCGGCGTGATCAACTATATCACGCTCTCGGGCCGCGAAGATTCTGGCATTAGCGCCCGCATCGAGGGCGGATCGTTCGGAACGATCAGCGGCGGCGCCCGGGCAGCCGGCGCGACCGAGACCTTCGACTATGCAGTTTCGGGAAGCTATTATGGCACCGACGGCACGCCGACCTCGCGCTTCGGTACGCGTAAAGTGGGCTCAGAGAGCATTGGAGCCTCGGCAAAGGCCAACTGGACGCCGAGCGATAATTTCAAGCTGACCGGGGTGCTGCGCTACAGCTTTACGGACGCGGACACGAACAATAGCGAGAACAACCCGGCCAGCCCGTTCTTCGGCTACACCGTCGACAGTCCAGGCGTTCATTTCAAGAATGAGGCCTTCTACGGACTGCTCTCGGCGCAGCTCACCGCGCTCGACGGTCGCTGGGTCAACACGCTTTCGGGACAGTTCGCCGACACGACGCGCAAAGGCTACAACGCTGCCGGGTTCGATTATGGTGACAAGGGTCAGCGCTACAAGGGCAGCTTCACCTCAAGCTTCAGCTTCGGAACGGACGCGGTCAAGCATCGCCTGACCGGCGCCGTCGACGTTGAACGCGAAGAGTTTCAGAACACGACGCCATCATCGGGTTCGCCCTTCGACGCCTTCACCGGCAAACGCAGCACCGACAACATCGGTATTGTTGGCCAATATGAGCTGACCGCGGGCGACCTCGCGCTTGGCGCCTCGGTGCGCCGCGACGAGAACAACCGTTTTGACGATGTGACGACTTGGCGCGTCCAGGGCAGCTACTTGTTGCCCACGGGCACCCGCGTTCGCGGCGCCTATGGAACGGGCGTCAAGAACCCCGGCTATTATGAACTCTATGGTTATTCAAACGGCAGATATATCGGCAATCCCAACCTCAAGCCAGAGAAGTCCGAAGGCTGGGAAGCGGGTGTCGAACAAAGCTTCGGTGCCGACGATTGGGCGACGGCTGGCGTCACCTATTTCGACGCGAAGCTGAAAGACGAGATTTACACGACCTATCCGGCGCCGAACTTCGTCGCGACCCCGAGCAATCGCACGACGCTCAGCAAGCAGCATGGCGTCGAGGCCTTTGTGTCGGCACGCCCGATCCCGCAAATCCGCCTCGACCTTGCCTACACCTATCTCAACGCCAAAGAGCGGGGAGTCGAGGAAGTCCGCCGCCCGAAGCATATCGCGAGCTTCAACGCGACGGTGTTCAGCGCCGACGAGCGGTTCTCCGGCACACTTTCTGTACGGTACAATGGACGGCAGCGCGACGTCACCTTTACCGATCCGACCTATGCTACGTCGCCGGTCGTTTCGCTGAAAGAATATGTGCTGGTCAATCTGAACGCGGACTACAAGATCACCGAGACGATCTCGATCTTCGGCCGTGTCGAAAATCTCATCAACGAGAACTATGAGGAAGTGTTCAGCTTCGCGACGCCGGGCCGTGCGGCTTATGGCGGCGTGCGCGTCCGCTTCTGATGAAGAGATCAGGCCTTCTGGTGGGCCTTCTCGCCGCCGCGCTACCGGTCTGGGTCAGTAGCGCGGCGCGCGACCAGCATAGCGAAGCCGCCGATAAGCCGATGCGGATCATGTCGATGAACATGTGCACGGATCAGCTGCTGCTCTCGCTGCTCCCGCCCGAGCGGATCGCGTCGGTCACGTGGCTGTCACGCGATCGCGGTTCATCGCTCATGGCGGACGCGGCGATGAAGGTGGGTGTCAATTATGGCCTTGCCGAAGACGTGATCCGCCAGAAGCCCGATCTGGTCATCGCCGGCAGCTTCACCACGCCGGCCACCCGCGGAATGCTGAAGCGGATCGGCTACCCGATGATCGAAGTCGGCTACGCCAATAATTTCGACGACATTCGCGCCCAGACGCGCCAGATCGCCAAGGCTGTCGGCGAACCCGAACGCGGTGAGGCGCTGATCGCCGACATGGACAGGAAGCTTGCCATACTGGCGCAAGACCGCGCGCCCGCGCTTCGCGTCGCGTCCTGGGACCGAAGCGGTTTCAGCGCGTCCGCGGGCACGCTGCAGGATGAGATCCTTCGGGTCGCGGGCGCGCGCAATGTCGTCAACGAACCTCCGGCATCCATCTACGGCAAACCCGATGCCGAAATATTGCTGCTCACCGCACCTGACTTGCTCGTGCAGGGTTCGCCTTATGCCGCAGAGCCGAGCCTCGGCGATATGGTCGAGCAGCACCGGGTCATCCGCCAATATTGGAAAAAGGGTCGTATGCTCACCGTGCCCCAAGCCTATTATGTCTGCGGCACGCCGCAAATCGCCGATGCGGCCTTGTCACTTCGCGACCAGATGCGCCGTTCTGCGGTAGCGGTTCGCGCGCCCCTGCCTTTTGCGGAGCGGTGACAATGACGCGCTGGCTCATCCCTGCCCTGCTGCTTGTCCTTGCGCTTGTCTCCACGGCTTCTCTGCTGGCCGGAACTATTTGGTTAGGCCCCGACGAAATCGTCGCCGGCCTTTCCGACCCGGCGCCCAACCTCACCGCAATGCTGGTCAGCGAAATCCGCCTTCCGCGCTTGATACTTGCAATCCTGATCGGGGCGATTCTCGGCCTGTCAGGTGCAGTGCTGCAAGGCCTGCTGCGCAACCCGCTTGCAGAACCCGGTCTTCTCGGTGTGTCGGGCGGCGCAGCGCTTGGCGCCGTGATCGCCATCTATTTCGGCTTTTCGGCGACCTTCATTCTCGCTTCGCCCATCTTTGCGCTGATTGGCGGCTTCATCACCGCGGGCGCGGCGCTGATGCTGTCGCGCGGCGGCGGCACGCTCTCGCTGATTCTTGCCGGTTCGGCGGTCTCGAGCATCGCCTTTTCGCTTGTCGTTCTTGCGCTCAATCTCGCGCCCAATCCTTATGCTGCCTATGAGATCATGACCTGGCTCATGGGCTCGCTTGCCGACCGAAGCTGGGATCATGTGCAACTCGGCGCACCCTTCATCCTGATCGGCGGCTTTCTTCTTCTGTTCACGGGACGCTCGCTCGACGGGCTGGCGCTGGGCGAGGCCCAAGCCGAAAGTCTCGGCATCAACGTCGGCCGGACGCGCATGCTTGCGCTTTTCGGCACCGCACTCGGCGTCGGCGGCGCCACGGCCGTTTCGGGCGCGATCGGCTTCGTTGGCCTCGTCGCCCCGCACGTGATACGTCCGCTCGTTGGACATCGTCCGGGTGGCACGCTCGTCCCTGCGGCAATTGCCGGTGCCGTCCTCGTGGTGACGGCCGATATCGCAACGCGCATCATCCGGATCGGGCCACCGATCAATCTCGGCGTCTTCATCAGCGTCGTGGGTACGCCCTTCTTCCTGTGGCTCGTCCTCCATGTCCGAAAGCAAACGGCATGAGCGCGCTGACCCTCGAAACCGTGACCCTGCGGCGTGGGCCGCGCCGCGTGCTCGACGATGTCAGCGTCACCTTTGCTGCCGGACGCCTTACCGCGGTGATCGGACCAAATGGCGCCGGCAAGAGCACGATGCTCACCGTCGCCGCCGGTCTCTTGTCGCCCGATAGCGGTACAGTACGCCTCGGCGAAGATCTTCTGACGGCGCTGCCGAAACAACAGCTCGCCGTCCGCCGCGCCTATCTTCCGCAGCGCGCGCAGGTCGAATGGCCGATCAGCGTGGAGCGAGTGGTGGCGCTCGGTCTGCTTCCCCAGCTCCCGGCCTTTGGCGGCCTGCCGGATGCCTTTCGCCCTGCTATCGACGTGGCGCTCGATGCCTGCGACTTGCAGGAATTGCGGGATCGCAAGGCCACGACGCTCTCGGGCGGCGAACTCGCGCGCGCCATGCTCGCCCGTGCGATCGTCGGCGATCCTGAACTGCTCATCGTCGATGAACCGACCGCCGATCTCGACCCCCGCCACGGGATAGATGCGGCGCGCCGACTCCGCGCTCGCGCCGATGCGGGCCGCACGGTGATCGTCGCGATCCATGACCTCGATCTCGCGCTGCGCTTTGCCGATGACATCGTCGCAATACGCGATGGCAAGCTGCTCGCCGCCGGTTCCGTTGCGGATGTGATGACCGAACCGATGCTCGCCGAACTTTTCGACGTGCGCGCCCGAATCATACGCGATGCCGATGGTGCCGCGATCCGGTTTCTCGAGTGAGGGAACAAACTATGTCCACCGACGCATTCGCGCTCATCGTCGAGCGCCTCAAAGATCCCGCCAACGGCTGGAGCATCGGCAGCTTCGGCGCGATCGGCGAGTTTGTGCGAGATCCCGATGAAGAGGTGGCGATATGCGAAAAGACCGACCAAATCGAAGTGGTCACGGCTCGGGGTGCCATCCGAGCTACCAATGCGGCAGCCCTCACGCCGATCGCGTGGGACAGCCTGTCGGGTGACGGCGAGAGCTGGGGCCATTCGCTCGCCTTCTGCATCGCGCGGCCCGTGACGGCAAACCGCTTCATTCGTGTCCTCGGCCTCGATGCCGCGGCGATCCGCGAACAGGATCGCGCGTCGGTGCTTATCGACTGCGGCGTCGGTGCCGGCGCGGTCACCATGGCGATGCGCACGAGCGATGCAGGCCTGATCGCAGCGGCCACCGCTGCTGAAGGCCAGTCCATGCTCGGCGCCGCCGGACTGATGGGCGAAGTCTTGCGTGCGCAGCCGCACCGCGTCCTGATTTCGCCGGCGGGACGGATCGAAGTGTTCCAGCCGATACCGCCACCGGACGGCAAGTCGCCCGAGGGTCCCCACACGCATTTGCTGACGAAGCTCATCGTGAAGGACCGGTGCCATTCGGCCAATGTCCCGATCCCCGATGGCTGGCAATCGGCTCTGTCGCTTCACCCCAAATCGCCTTGGCGGACGATGCTTGGCGAACGCCATCCGTTCGAGGCCGATACCGATGCGGCGTTTGCGCCGCTCCTCGCGCGATATGAACTGGAAGAAGACGCCGACGTGGCAAGCAGCCTGCGCGGCGATCTCGACGCCGGCGTCGCGCTTCGCTGGCCCGACAGCCGCCGCGGCCGCAACAAGGCGCGGATCGTCCTCCGCCGCCTCGCTGCCGCCGGCGACCACCGAGTGAAACAATGGCGGGTGCAATATGACCGCGCGCCGATCGAACTTGAAGAAGGAGAAGAAGAATGAGCAAGGTTCCGACCACCGTCATCACCGGATTTCTCGGGGCGGGAAAGACCACGCTCATCCGCCATCTACTGGAGAATGCGAAAGGGCGCCGCCTCGCACTCATCATCAATGAGTTCGGCGACGTCGGCGTTGACGGCGAACTGGTAAAGGGTTGCAACGACGAAGCGTGCCCCGAAGAGGATATCGTCGAGCTGGCGAACGGCTGCATTTGCTGCACCGTCGCCGACGACTTTCTTCCGACGATGCAGAAGCTTCTCGATCGTCCCAATCCGCCCGAACATATCATCATCGAGACCTCGGGCCTTGCCCTCCCCAAGCCGCTCGTAAAAGCCTTCCAGTGGCCCGACATCCGCACCCGCGCGACCGTCGATGGCGTGGTCGCGCTCATCGATGCCGACGCGGTGGCGGCTGGCCGCTTTGCGACCGACGAGATTGCCCTCGCCGCTGCGCGCGCCGCTGATCCCAATCTCAACCATGACTCACCGCTCGAGGAATTGTTCGAAGAGCAGCTCGGCTGCGCCGATATGGTCGTGCTTAACAAGACAGATCTTGTTGACGCCGCTACGCTGGAAAAGGTCGAAGCGCAGGTCGATGCCGAAACCAGGCCCGGCGTAAGGATCGTGCGCGCGGCGCAGGGCGCGGTCGACATCGCCGCGCTGCTCGGTATCACCGCGGCGGCTGAAGATGATCTTGATTCCCGCAAGTCGCACATCGACGACGGCGAGGAGCACGACCATGACGACTTCGACAGCTTCGTCCTGTGCGGCCGCGACGTCGTCGACGTCGATGCGCTGCTCGCCAAACTCGGCGAGGTGATCGCGGCGCACGACGTGCTGCGGATCAAGGGCATGGTAGCGGTCACAGGCAAGCCCAGCCGCCTGGTGATCCAGGCGGTCGGCCCACGCATCCAGCATTTCTTCGACCGCGCCTGGCACGCCGACGAACCGCGGCGCACCGGGCTCGTCGTCATCGGGCAAAAAGGCCTGGACCAGGCAGCGATCGAGGCGGCGCTGGATTCTGTTATCGCCTGATGCATTTATTGTCCGCCACTCCGGGGACGATCTCCAACGGCGACGAGGCGATCGATCTCGACCAATCGCCGGGCGATATCGTCATCCTGACGGTGGCGGACAGCGAGCTGGCATGTTTCGCCGGAGCGGCGGCGCTGATGCCGGAGGACGGGCCGACGATCAGGCTCGCCAACCTGCTCCAGCTGCGCCATCCCTATTCGGTCGATCTCTACGTCGAAAAAGTCATCGCGCATGCGAAGTTCGTCTGTGTGATCCTCCTCGGCGGCAAGAGCTACTGGCCTTATGGCATCGACGAGATCGCCGAGACGGCAAAGCGCAAAAGCATCGCCTTTGCCGCGATCGCATCAGGGAACGAAGCCGATCCCGCGCTGACCCGCGCATCCACATTGCCGCCCGATGCAATCGATCGCTTGCGCGATTATCTTCGCGAAGGCGGCAAAGCGAATGCGCTCGGCTTCCTGAAGACCGCCGCTCGGATGGCCAGGCTCGATGCTGGCGAGCCTGACGAGGCTATCCCCGTCGCCGATGCCGGACTCTATCTGCCCGGCGTCGAAAGGCCGGGAGTCGCCGATCTGCACCGCTATTGGGTCGAAGGCCGTCCTGTCGCGCTGCTGGTCTTCTACCGCGCACTGATGCTTGCCGGGACGCTAGATGCCATCGACGCCATGGTCACTGCTCTGGGCGCGCGCGGGTTCAATGTTGCGGCGGCGCATGTTCGGGCTCTCCGCGAGCCTTTCGCGATCAACTGGCTCGGCGGGCTGATCGGCGAAATCGCCCCCGACGTGATCATCAACGCCACAAGCTTTGCGGCTTCTTCATCGGGAGAACCGCGCACCTCCGCTATTCTGGAAGCCGGCGATTGCCCGATCCTACAGGTCGCGCTCGCCGGGGTCGAGGAAACCGAATGGGCCGGCGCCGCACGCGGGCTTGGTCCCCGCGATCTCGCTATGAATGTCGCGCTTCCCGAGGTCGATGGTCGCATCTTCACACGCGCTATCGCCTTCAAGGCCGCCGAGCGTTTCGATGCGCGCACCGAATGCGGGATCGTCGTCCCGAAAGTCACACCCGATCGCGTCGCCTTCGTCGCCGACCTTGCAGCAGGCTGGGCGAAACTTCGCAGGACGCCGGCATCACAGCGCCAAGTTGCGTTGGTCCTTGCGAACTATCCCAATCGCGACGGCCGGATCGGGAACGGCGTCGGGCTCGACACGCCTGCCAGCGCAGCCGCGATCATCGATTCATTGGCGGCTGCCGGATATGACGTCGCCGATGCGCCGCGCACTGGTGCCGCTCTGATGGACCGGCTGACCGGCGGCGTGACCAACGACTTGGCATCGCGCAACCGTCACTGCGATGCCATACTGCCGCTCGAGACCTACCATGCCGCCTTTGCGAGGCTGCCGATGGAGGCGCGCGAGGCGATGATCGAGCGCTGGGGCGAACCCGCGGCGGATCCCTTCGTTCGCGATGGCGCCTTCCAGCTCGCGGTCCACCGTTTCGGCCGGATCGCCGTCGCGGTGCAGCCCGCGCGCGGCTATCATATCGATCCGAAGGAAAGCTATCACGACCCGGCACTGCCGCCGCCGCACGCCTATTTCGCTTTCCATGTCTGGCTTGATCGCTGCTTCGGGGCCGATGCGCTCGTTCATGTCGGCAAGCATGGCAATCTCGAATGGCTTCCCGGCAAGGCTGTGTCGCTGTCAGCAAGCTGCTTCCCGGAAATTTGCGCAGGCCCGGTGCCGCAGCTCTATCCCTTCATCGTCAACGACCCCGGCGAAGGCACGCAGGCAAAGCGGCGGATCGGCGCGGTAATCATCGACCATCTGACCCCGCCGCTGACCCGCGCCGAAAGCTACGGCCCGCTCAAGCAGCTCGAGGCGCTCGTCGACGAATATTATATCGCCGCGGGCATGGACCCGCGCCGCCTCGAAAAGCTGCGGCGCGACATCATCAACCTCGCGCGCGGCGAAGGGCTGGACAAGGACGCGGGTGCTGTCGGCGACGGAGATGACGCGCTGGCGGCGATCGACAATTATCTGTGCGAGCTCAAAGAAATGCAGATCCGCGGCGGACTGCACATCTTCACCCGGTCACCCGAAGGGTCGCTCCGCCGCGACCTGATCGTTGCTCTTGCCCGCACGCCGCGCGGCTATGATCATGAGGGACAAAAGTCGTTACTCCGCGCGCTGGCAGACGACCTGGGGCTGGCATTCGACCCGCTCGACTGCCGCCTCGGAGATCGCTGGGACGGCGCGAAGCCGGAGTGTCTGTTGGCGCTTAGCGACGATCTGTGGCGAACGACGGGCGATACCGTCGAGCGTCTCGAGCTTCTTTCGGGTACGCTAGTCGAAGGCGGAGCCGTCCCCGGCCCGGCGAGCCGCGCGGTCCTCCAAGCGATAGCCGACGATCTCGGCCCGCGCATCGACGCCTGCGGCGACGCCGAAGCTGCGGCCCTACTCGCTGGTCTTGACGGCCGCTTCGTCCTCCCCGGCCCTTCCGGCGCCCCCACGCGCGGACGCCCGGACGTTCTGCCCACCGGCCGCAATTTCTACTCAGTCGATACGCGCGCCGTTCCAACGGCGGTCGCGTGGGATCTTGGGCAACGGTCGGCCGAACTGCTTGTGCAGGATTATTTCCAGCGCGAGGGAGAATATCCTCGCGCAATGGCGCTTTCGGCCTGGGGCACCGCGAACATGCGGACAGGCGGCGACGATATCGCGCAGGCGCTGGCGCTGATGGGCGTTCGTCCGCGCTGGGAATGGAGCTCGGGGCGTGTGGTCGGCTTCGAAGTCATCACACTAGCCGAGCTTGGCCGCCCTCGCATCGATGTGACATTCCGGGTCTCGGGCTTCTTCCGTGACGCCTTCCCCGAACAGATCGACCTGATCGACAGCGCCGCGCGCGCCATCATGGCGCTGGATGAGACCGAGGAAGAGAATCCCGCGGCAGCTCGGCAGCGCGCGGATACGCTGCGGCTTACCGGCACTGGCATCGATCCGCTGGTCGCCGCCCGCCGCGCCGGAGCGCGCGTTTATGGCTCCAAACCCGGCGCCTATGGCGCAGGTCTGCAGGCGATGATCGATGAGCGGCTGTGGCACAGCCGCGCCGACCTCGCTGAAGTCTATCTCGACTGGGGAAGTTACGCTTATGGCGCAGGGGTGGAGGGTGACAGCGAACGTGACCTCTTTGCAGCCCGCCTCGCCGATGCGGATGCGGTCGTTCAGAATCAGGACAATCGCGAGCATGACCTACTCGACAGCGACGATTATTACCAGTTCGAGGGCGGCATCGCTGCTGCCGTCGAGCATCTGAAGGGCCGCAAGCCACAAAGCTACCATAATGACCATAGCCGCCCGGAACGCCCGGTAATCCGCAGCCTAGAAGACGAGATCGGCCGTGTAGTCCGCGCGCGCGTGACCAATCCCAAGTGGATCGCAGGCGTGATGCGCCACGGCTATAAGGGCGCGTTCGAAATCGCCGCAAGCGTCGATTATCTCTTTGCCTTCGCAGCGACCACCCACGCGGTGAAGGATCATCATTTCGATGCCGTCCACGCCGCCTTCATCGAGGACGAGACGGTTCGGGCCTTCATGGCCGAGGTCAATCCCGCGGCGCTGCGCGAGACGGCGCGGCGTCTCACCGAAGCGCTCGATCGGGGCCTGTGGAAGGCCAGATCGAACAGTGCCGCCTTGCTGCTCAACGAGATCTCAGGAGAAACAGCATGAAACCGGCTTACAAGCTGGCGGTCTCCGACGAGCTCAACATAGTCCTGCGCTACGAATATCTTCCCGTCGACGAAGTTATGGAAGCGCTCGCCGCCAAGCTCGTGATGACGCATGTCGTCATCACGGGGCGTAATGCGCCGCAGCCGCTCATCGATGTCGCCGATCTCGTGACCGAAATGACGCAGATAAAGCACCCATTTCGCGAGCAGAATGTCAAAGCGCAGGCGGGAATCGAATTTTAGCGGTGACGGACCGGATGTTCGGCAATCTGGTCAGCCATGCTGCGCGCCGCTTTGACATAGGCTGGACTGCCGCACACGGTCCACGCCTGCGGAATGCTGATGCGCGGAATATCCTTGAGCGCCGGATGATGGAGCATTTCGCTCCCTTGGTCGGTGACCTCGTCGGTCGCGCTTTCGACGATCAAAAAGGCGGGCTGCGCCGCGACCATATCCCAAGCCGAAGCTGCGACAGCGCCGGTTTGCCAAGCTTCGCGGCAAGATTGACCACGCCCACGCGCGTCATGAGATCGTCTATCAGCGTTCCCGTGCCGGTCATGAACCCGCGCCGCTGATAATATGCAGCGACGCGTCCCTTCCCGGGACGCGGAATGGCCGCGAGCTGGCTCTCCATATCCGCGATCAGCATACTCCCACGTTCGGGATGCCCTACGTCGGTGGCGGTCTCGCGGATCGACGCATAGATTTCCACAAGTGTGTTCGCGGTCTTGAGGTCGAGCGTGGTGTATTTCTGCCCGTTCAGGACTCTGATCGAGGCGCTGCGCCGTGCCGGAATGCCAACGACGAGATCGGGATCAAGCTCCAATATCTCTTCGGCCGAATTGCTCAAAATCCGAAGGCCGCGCGCCTTGCTGGCCTCTCCCGACATCTCCGGATCGGCGGCATTGCGCGTAAGCCCGGCAATCTGGCCGCGGTCCGCGAGCGCCAGCACCAGTTGGTCCGCACACAGGTTAAGCGAGACGATGCGTTCGGGCTTCCCGGATGGAGCCGGGTGACCGCGCTCCTCATGCCAAAGTGCCGCACCGCTTACGCCGACAGAAGCGAGGATGGCCGCGAGGAGAAGCGAAGCACGATGCATGCCCGCCTGCATAAGGATGTGCGCGGCGACCGCAAACGGCTATCGATATCTGCAACGATTTACCGCTCTGCCGCTGCGACTGGGAAACGGATTTTCACGAGGGGACAGAGTTCGAATGCATATTGAACCGGACGTAATGGCCGAAAGCAAGCTTTGGCTGAGCTATCTAACTGCCGCGGGAGTCGGCGCATACACGCTCACGATCGCACGTGAAGAAATCCGCTCACGTGGTCTCGCTTCGCTTGCAGGTCGAAGCCTGATCGCATCGCTCCTTGTTTTTTGCTTCTTCGAGGTCCTCCCCCATTATCCGATCGGCGTCTCGGAGGTTCACCTGATTTTGGGATCGACCTTATTCCTGCTTCTCGGCGCGGGTCCCGCCGCGATCGGGCTTGCCGCAGGACTGCTTCTCCAGGGGATATTCTTCGCCCCCTTCGACCTCCCCCAATTTGGCATGAATGTCACGACGCTGCTGGTGCCTCTATTCGCGCTGGCTGACCTTGCCCGCCGCCTCATACCGCTCAAAACACCCTATGTAGATCTTCGTTACGGTCAGGCGCTGGCACTCTCGACCGCCTATCAAGCCGGCATAGTGAGCTGGGTCGCTTTCGGGGCATTCTACGGCCAAGGCTTCATGGCAACCATGCCGTATCGATCGGCACATTTGGCGGAGCCTACATGCTGGTGATCATCGTCGAGCCGCTCATCGACTTAGCAGCACTCGCCTTCGCGAAGGGCCTAAATGACCTCAGAGGAAACCGTTTTGTCAACCGCAGGTTGTTCGCCCTCGACTGAGTATGGCCGGCTGCGGACTGGCAGCTTTGAGATCGATGCCCTCGAAGTCGCCTTTGGCTGCGCGGCGATGGGTCACTTCAACGCGATCATATTCAACGAAGCCGGGCGCCCCTAGCTCGATCCGTCGCGGTTGGCCGCCGACATAGTGGGGGGTGTGAGCTTGTCAAAAGCGATGCGCATGGCCGGAGATAACCTAAATGCGGGACCTCAAGCTGTCATAACGACAGCTAGAGAGGCTTTCATCTGCGTAAAAATGACGAGTTGCCGCGTCATAATGTCAAGTTGCTGATTGATGCCGCAATCGGTCAACGTGCCATCTGAATCAAACAACTGCTGACTGGAATTTGCCATCACTGCCATTGGCGTGGGCCAACCTCGCAAAGCGTGGGTGACCGATCGTAACGTCGCAAGTGTACTGCCAGCCGCCTGCCAGCCGCCCGCGACTGCGATGAGGCCGACGGCCCGGCCGTCAAAATAGGGCTGCACATCCGACGCGAGATCCTGCGCATAGTCGAGTGCATTTTTGACTACACCCGACACGGTGCCGTGGTAGGCGGGCGACGCGACGATGATACCGTCGGCCTTGCGTAGCGCTTCAGTCAAGGCCTCGGCCTTATCGCATCGATCGCCATGGTGTGGCGCATACAGCGGCAGATTGATCGCATTGCCCGCAAACAGCAATGTCTCCGCGCCTTCAGCTTCGCAACGATCGAGCGCGTGGCGAAGGAGCCGCTCGGCCGATCCGCCGGCGGTTGCGTTGCCGCCAAGCGCGACGATGCGCGGCCGATGCGCGAAAACTGGACGCTCGATCATGGCTTTACCCCTCAGTTAAAGGTCACCTGGCTGCCGCCGCGCAAGAAGGCGATGGCATTGCGGCGCAGGTGGTTGGTGCCGGGATTAAGGATCGGCTCGGGCGAATATTGCGCCAGATAGACGCGGCGCATGTTCGGGGTCGAATTCGATCCGGTGGCGTGGAGCGCGAGGCTGGAGAAAGCGACGACGCTGCCCGCGGGTACTTCGAGCGTCACGCCTTCGCTGTCGCCGATGTAGCCGACGAGGTCGTTGCTGCCCGGCTGGCGACTGTGCGGAACGATGCCGTTCCGCGTTTCGGGAGCCTGCGAGAAGGGCATGATACGCACGGTGCCATTGGCGATCGTCGTATCGTCGAGCGTGCACCAGCAGGTGAGATAGGGCTTGTGATCGACGGGGCCGCCGTTGCCGACGACATAGCCCGAATCCTGATGCCAGCTGAACGGCATGCCTTCGCTGGCGCCCTTCACGACATATTGATCATAGAAGAAATAGGCATCGTCGCCGAGCGTCGCACGGCAGATGTCGGCCATTGTCTCGCTGAACAACATATTGCGCAGATCGGGCTGGCGGCGCTGGCATTCGCCCGCAAAATAACGCTTGCCCTTGTGGCTGATGCCATCGACTTCGACGCCGAGGCTGTCGAGGCGAGCATCCTCGCGGTCGATGACGCGGCCGCATTCGTCGCGCAGCAGATCGAGCAGCGGGCCTTCGAGGATGCGTTCGAACACAGCATAGCCTTCGGCGGCGAATTGTTCGCGCTGCGCCGCATAATCCATCTTCACTCTCCCGTATCTTTTCGATCTTCACGCATATCGCAGAGGACGGTCATCGCATCCAATCGAATTGCATCCATCGATCATACGTCTATACTATGGCCTATGCGAATGAGACAGGTTGAGGCGTTTCGCGCCGTGATGATGAGCGGGGGCATTACCGCCGCCGCGACGATGCTCAACATCAGCCAGCCGTCGGTGAGTCGGCTGATCGCCGACATGGAGCGTGCGGTCGGATTCCGGCTGTTCGACCGGCGCGGCGCGCGAGTGCATCCAACCGCGCAGGCGCAGGCGCTGTATGAAGCGGTGCGACGCAGCTATGCCGGGCTCGACCTGCTCGATCAGGCCGCGCGGCGTATTCGCGCGCATCCGGTGGGGACGGTGCGGATCGCGGCGCTTGCCGCCATCGCAATGGCCATCTTGCCCGCGGTGATAACCCGCTTTCGCATCCTGTATCCCGACATCAAGATCATCGTGGAATCGCTGGGCCAGCGCGCGATCGAGGAACGCGTGTTCCTGGGCCAGGCCGATCTGGGCATCGGGGTCGATATGCAGGGGCGCGAAGGCATCAGGGCGACGCCGCTCGCGCGCGCCGAATATGTGTGCATACTGCCCGCCAACCACCCGCTCGCGGCGCGCGATCGGCTGAAGATATCCGATCTGGCAGGCGAGGAATTCGTCGGCCCGATGCACGAAGCCGACGCACTGTGGACCGGGATCGACACCGCGCTGGAAGAATCGGGCATCAGCGTATCGCGGCGGCTGGAGACGCAGCATTCGCAGATATTATATGCCTTTGTCGAAGCTGGGCTGGGCGTCACGATCGCCGAGCCGTTCAGCGCACCGCGCTTTCACCGGCTGGGCGTCGCGGTACGGCCAATCTCGCCGCCGGTGTATCTGGATTTCGCGCTGCTCGAGCCCGACATTGGGCCGACGCCCGAGATTGTCGCGTGGCTGAACGCCGATGTGCAGCGCGAGACGGCGGCATGTCTGGCGCATGTGCAGCAGGTGGTTTCGTCGAAATAGGCGGTGTCGCTGTTGTCCGTTTTGGGTGGGGAGCGGACGTTTCCGGCTCTTGTCGTCATCCCCGCGAAGGCGGGGATCCCGCTTAACGCCGGTGAGGAACAAGCTGGATTCCCGCCTTCGCGGGAATGACGGAGTTCGGTCGTTAGCAGCTACTCGCCCAAGTCATAGCATTTGGACATAACAGACCGACATTTCTCTATTAGACTGCAATGATTTTGGCGCGCATCCCTAGTTTGGCTGATGGGCAATGGCGCCGATTGGCCGATTCGTGGCTGTGGACGACATCCGTTCGCGGCCTGATGTCGAAGCGGGCGAATGATCCGTCACGACAGGGGAAGGGTTGCTGATGACGAGGCCGACGCGCATGCCAGAGCATTTCGCCAGCTTCTCGCGCTGTCCTGTAAGCCATAGCATTCGGACATGGCATCACGACCTTTCTCTATTGGACCACAAAAATAGTTGCGCGCATGGGTCGGCTCTACATTATCAATAAAATTGATTGAGATACCGATTTAGCAGCGCATCAAGGGAGGATCTGAAGATGGTTTCGTCGAAAGCCAAAGCGTATCTGACACTTACAACGGCATTGGGCATGGCGCTGTTCGCCGCCCCCGCCGCCGCACAAGACGCCGCAGCACAAGCCCCGGCCGAAACCAATGCGCCTTTCGCCTCCACCGACATCATCGTCACCGCGCAGAAGCGCGAACAGAATCTGCAGGATGTGCCGGTCGCAATCTCAGTCGTGTCGGGCGCGCAGCTCGAGCGTTCGAACGTCAATTCGGCCGAACAGCTTTTCCAGCGCGTCCCCACGCTGACCTTCCGCAAGGGCAACACCAACAAGGATTCGGCGCTGTCGATCCGCGGCGTCGGCACGATCAGCTTCTCGTCGGGCGTCGAGCCGTCGGTGTCGACCGTCATCGACGGCGTCGTCTATGCACGCACCGGCCAGCAGACGTCGGACTTCCTCGACGTCGAGCGCATCGAAGTGCTGCGCGGCCCGCAGGGCAGCCTGTTCGGCAAGAATGCCAGCGCCGGCGTGATCAACATCGTGTCGCGCGAGCCCGGCAACGAGCTGGGCGGTTATGTCGACGCCGCCTGGTATGAGGGCAATGAAATGCGCATCCGCGGCAGCATCGGCGGCCCGCTGGGCGATGGCATCCGCGCCTCACTGACCGGCTTCTGGTCGCAATATGACGGCAACGCCCGCAACGTGTTCAACAACCACAAGGTCAACGGCTACGAACATTGGGGCGTGCGCGGCAAGGTGATCGCCGAGCCGACCGATAATCTGAAAATCACGCTGATCGCCGATTATTCGAAGAACAGCGACAACGGGTTCGCCGACAGCATCGGCACCGTTTTCCCCTCGGCGTTCAACAATGCGGTGTTTATCCCCAGCCTCGCGCCGCTGACGCTCGACGGCAAGAACAAGGATATCGACAACGACCTCGACCCCTACACCAAGGACAAGAACAGCGGCGTGTCGGGGCAGATCGACCTCGACCTTGGCGGGGTCACGCTGACCTCGATCACCGCATATCGTCACTGGTATAATTTCCAGCAGCGCGACGGCGATTTCCGTTCGGATGCGCCGCGGTACGTCAACACCGGCACCGCCGCAGGCGACGTCCGTTCGCACGATCGCGGCGATCTGAAGTTCGACCAGTTCACGCAGGAGCTGCGCATCGCATCGGCCAATCCGCAATTTTTCGAATATGTTGCGGGGCTTTATTATTACCACACGAAGGAAGTCGATTTCTTCAACCGGACGGTCACGAGCTGCACGGCATCGACGCTGCCGACGGTCGGTGGGCTGACGCCATGCGCCGCCGGATCGTCGACCTATGTCACGAACGAAGGCAATGCCGATTTCACGACCAAGCTGACCAGCTATTCGGCGTTTGGCCAAGCGACGCTGAACTTTACCGATGCGTTCCGCGGTATCGTCGGCCTGCGCCATACCAATGACAAGGTCAGCTATGACTTTGCGCGCCGATCGACATCGCTCGCCGCCTTCTCCGGCGTGAACCCGGCCTTCGCCTCGGCCGGGTCGATCAAGGACACTGGCTGGTCGGGCAATGCCGGCCTGCAATATGACCTGACCGACGATATCGTCAGCTATGCGACCTATACGCGCGGTTACAAGGGTCCGGCGCTCAACGTGTTTTTCAACATGCTGGCGCGCGATACCGGCCGTATCGATCCCGAAAAGTCCGACGCCTATGAAGTCGGCCTGAAAACCCGGCTGTTCGATCGCCGCCTGACGCTCAACATCGCGGGTTTCTACGCCAAATACGACAATTATCAGGCGAACTTCCTCGACCTCGTCGCCGGGCAGGTCGTCACGCGCCTGACCAATGCGGGCACGGTGTCGACGCGCGGCATCGAAATGGATTTCAACGCCGCGATCACCGAGGATTTCTCGCTGTCGGG